>Ga0114923_10000260_pt1 | contig 44151 bp, 96 predicted proteins | sample SumtaG_FD_89578 | JGI IMG/M metagenome (GOLD analysis project Ga0114923, IMG submission 89578) | Deep subsurface microbial communities from Indian Ocean to uncover new lineages of life (NeLLi) - Sumatra_00157 metaG | ecosystem: Environmental > Aquatic > Marine > Oceanic > Sediment | place: near... | reverse complement strand
TCTACCTCGATTGCGAATAATTTCTTTAGCCTATTAATATCTTCTGTTTCAAATAACTTATCACACCCACCCACCCATGCATCAATTAGAGATTCTACACAACTTTTACAAAGACAGCACTCTTCTCCAATGTTATAACTCTGACATCTATTACAATATATTGTTGTTTCATCTGATATTGCCATGACTTAGTTTCCTCTAGAGGCGTCGTCAAGGGCTTTTTTGTAGCCGTCAAGATACGCTTTTTTTAATTCTATTCTAATCCTCATTGACTTCCTGGCATCTTCTTTTCTAGTTTCAAATTTAAGATTAGACATCTCTGGATTTGTCTTTTCTATACAATCAATATCTGTTAATACATTAATAAGTTTTTTTAACTCATTCTCCAAAATTATTAATGTATTGTTAATCGCCATTGTCTCGTTATACGAATGTTGGGATGTCGCCCAGCCAAACCTTTTCTCCTTTATTTACTGTCAGTTTAAACTCCATCTCACAATATTTGCATTTGTGTGTCTTCCCACCAATAAATATGGTGGAGTTTGCAGTTGCTTCATAAAAACCTTTCTTACCACAATTTGGACAAGGTTTATATTTCATTTTTCCCTCCTCCCGACTTCTAATAATGCTTCCTTAAACCCTTCTTCAATACAAAGAATCATTAACTGAGCAATTTTTTCGTCCCTGTCACCAGAATCCATATCTGCTTCTTTCTTTTGGCTCACCCAAAACATAGCATTATTAATATTTTCATCTGTACACTTTATCATTTTCCATCTCCTTCGACCGACTTGGCTACAATAACGTCGCTTAATACCTCTTGGGATAACCGTTTGTTTATGATTTCTACATAGTCTGGATTAAGTTCAATTCCAAGACATTTTCTATCTAATTTCCTACATGCTTCTGCCGTTGTACCTGAACCCATATAAGGGTCACAAACCAAATCTCCCTTATTTGAGAATGCCAATATTATGTCTTCTACTATCTCTGCTGGTTTTTGTGCTGGGTGTCCATGTCCTATTTTTTCCATTGTAGCTTTGACGTAGCAATCGTGTTTATATTTCCCTTTTTCATCTGGTCTAAATGGCTTATCGTCTCCTTTTGTAAAAATACAGACTGGGTCTGTTGTTGACATCCAGTTGAAAACCTTATGTGCATTTCCAGCCCTTCGATATAAAAATATCTGTCTTTTGTATCTCAAATCCGTTCCCTTTATTGAATCGAATAGAAATGGTAAAATTCTATTGTCATAAAAAATAACTGCAAATCTTCCCTTCTTTAGAACTCTTGAAACTTCAGGTAATAATGTTTTTAATGAAGCAACTGCCATAAGATTATCTGCATCAACACTTGTACCATATTTCTGGGATAATTTATATGGTGGATCTGTCAAAATTAGGTCTACTGAATTATCTGGAAGCTTTCTTAGCTCCTCAACGCAATCACCACAGATTATTTTACTGTCCATTTTTACCTCCAGATTCGTCTAACAATACGTTTGCGTAACAATCAATCAAGCTCTTATATGATTTCCATGGGTTTTCATAAAACTTTTCAACAAATTCTGTTAATAATTTCTCTGTACTTACATCTTCTATTAGTGGGAATAATGGATGTTCGATCAATCCTTCATCTACTACTTCCCATCCGTGACCCTTCAAAAATTCCATCATTTGTTTTTTCCAATTAATTTTCATCTTTATCCTCCGTTTCGTCTGTCAGTGCATATAGGAATAATATTGTTCCTTCAACATGTTTAGGTGGCTCAACATTAAACCCAATCAAAGCACTAGGGAATCTTGATCCTGTCCCCTCTTTTCTTTTATACTCAAACGATTTATAACTAACTCTACCTTTTGGGATTAATATCCAATTTGCATGTTTAAAAATTATGTCTTGCCAAATTCTTGTTTCCAAATTATCACAACGATAAATACAAACACCTTTCTCAACAACATTAAAGAAATGTTTAAACATCTCTTTTGCTTTAGAAAATGGTGGGTTCATCCAACATACCCCCCAGTTATCTAATTCAAATTCTCCTTCAAAATCTATAGTAAAGGATTTGCATTTAGTATTTCTTGAACTGGCACAACAATCAAAGACAAAATTGTATTGCTTATTTAATTTGTCAAATAACTCTTGATTTGTCTGCCACAAGTCTCTTTCTGTTATATTGCCAGTTCCATCATTTCCCTTCATTCTTCGCCCCCTGCGACGCTTGTCACACAGTATAGGAATATCATTCTACATAAAACTCGGCTAAAGGAGATTCCTTAGCCCATTTAATTAGAGTTTCAATAACTTCTATAGCACCTTCATAACATCCCCATCCATTATCGGGATTCATAGCTTCATACATCTCTCTATTGTTCTTCATTTCTGATAACCCTTTCTTTAATTTCACAAGACATTCTTTCCCAGTTTTCTCTCTAATAAAATTTATTCCTGGCTCACCGAACGCTTCATAAAACATTGGACTTATGTTGTAAGTATAATTCTTTTCATAATTCAGATATATCTTACCATTACCTAAGTCTGCCTTCATTCCAAAATCGTAACTCATTCTTTCACCTCGTCGCTTTTGGTGCAGTTGGCGTAACCACAAGCATGACATTGTTCTTCTTCATCAAAAAATGGGTTTTCTTTACAATTAGGACATTCCATTATTCCTTAACTCCCAATTATGCGAATGCTATTATTAAAGCTATTATTAAACTAATAACTCCAACGATAACATCTCCTGCATCATATTTAGTTTCTTTTTCTTTTCCAGCGGCTCCTAGTGCGATTCTACAAATTGCTTTTAGAATCCAACTAGCAAAGATTATCCATAACATTAAGTTAAAATTTGGTTCTATCATTCTGATTTGCCTCCTAATGCGTCTGTTAGTTTTAATGATCTATAAAACCACATGGTTGCAACTCCCCACCCTAACGCAGATGATATGTTTTTCAACAGAACTCCAATCACAACATTAGCTGCAAAAAATATAAACAGAGTAATATCTAGTCCACTAAACTTCATTGTTCGTCTCCTTTTTGGTCTGCGTCCAATTTAGCTTTTTTAATTTCATCTTCTGTGGTATTAAGAAAAATCCTAATAAATTGATGCTTGTCTCCATCACTTCTATTATACCACTTGAGCATTTCTTCATGTATAGTCCCAACCATTATTGATTCACATATATCAAAATCTAAATATTCTGCCCCTTCCTCGTTATCCAATTCTTCTAATTTGTCTCTCCACTTGTTCAATATTTTTGAGGCAATCTCGCTTAGGTTTTTCATTGTTCACCTTCCTTTTCAACTGCGTCTTTAATTATTTCGTCTAGCTCTTCTTTAACTGCTCCAGTTTGATTATCGTACTCTTGCAAATACATTGCAACATCTTCGTCTGATTCTGGGCCTAATGCTCTTTGTGTTTGTGCTGGAAGTGAAGATTCAACTTCTACATCTTTCATAAATTCTTCATGTGTTTTATCCATTTTTCTTTAATTCTCCTTTTAGTTTTCCATCTTCGTCATCCCACTCAATCGAATCCTTCTTAGTGACCTTGTGTTTGTCCACGAACTCTTTTGGGATTGTAGATCTTGTCTGGGTTTTATCTTGTGTGATTTTTGTTTGTTTTTTCATTGTTTAACAGAGTATGAATATCTCCTACTCTCTCCAGTTCTCTCTATTTTCTTTTCTTTTGATAATGTTCTTAATGCTGTTGATAGACTTCCTTCTGGTTTATTTAAAGCATATATAATTTCGCTAGTAGTCTTTGGTGTGGTTTGCTCTCTAAGATATGATACAATTTGGTCTTTTACTGGTTGAAATGGTATTACTTCTTTTTGAATTATTTTATCACCGAGAACCCAGTTTAAAACACTTATTTCTTTATTGAGTTTATTTCTTTCGTTAGAATTAAACTTACCAAATTCTTTAGACATTTCTAAATATGCTTCTACTTTATTTATTCTTTCTTCTACTTCTTTTTGTAATCTCATGTTTTTATTAGTGTATCGGACTATTTAAGTCTTTCGGACTATTTCTTAATGACAACAGATTAGTCCGATTACTTTGTAGTGATAACATAAATTCTTATTTCAAGCCTAGTGCGAATGTGAAGCCCCACAACATTGGGGCAAATAATAATAAGTTGTTTTAGTTGGATAATTATTCTTCCTTAACGGTTTCCATTACAGTCTTTACTTTGTTAAGTTTTTTAATATATCCCTGGAATATGTCTATCAGTTTCTCAAAATCTAATGGTATGTCTAACTTTATACTCCCTAAATAATTTCCATCATCATCTTTTAACCCACCATTAATCCTTAACATATTTCCTTGTACTTCATCTTCATATGAATCTAGATATAATTCATCCCACATATACGTAGAGTCCTGTTCGTCATTCTTCCATTCTTCATTGAATCTTTTCTTAGCAGAGTTCTTTTGCTTTTCAAATTCCTTTACATCCAAATTCAATTCTATTGATATTTCTTTTTCACTCATCTTGTTTTACAACTTCCCGACCTTCCTTTAAGATTCTTGGAACATTGATTACCACAAATCCATCTTCAATTTTAGCATTATATACTCCAGAATCTAATCTCTTTGTAATTGTTGGAGAAGATAGATTATTACTTCTCTCAGAACTTCTCTGTATCTTAAATCCAGTAATCTTACTGTCTGTTGCCTTGAAACCAACTTTTCTACGTTTTGTATCTAAATAAATCTCTACAAAATCGTGTCCTTTAAATTGCTTTCCTATCTCTGATCCGAACGAAAAACTTGTTTTTTTTACAGATACTTGATTGACTCCAATCATTAGACCTACTCGTTTCTGTACTATTTCAAATGTCATTAAAATTATTGCCTCCTTTCATTGTATGTTTGTTGATCCGCGCCGAAGCCTCAGTACTACAACCGAGTTATGCTGATTATAATATGTGTTTTTCATTGTTTATATAAGTTCCCATTTTAGTTCAATTACGAAGCCTCAGTCTTTTAATTGCTTCCTTTCCTCTTTTGACTATCTCTTGTGTCTTCTGATCCTCGCATATCAACTTTCCACAAGTTGGGCATCTCTCTTCATTAAATAATCTCCCCATACTAATCAGTTTGCGTCTCCTCCTCTACTATCGTTATTTTTATTTTCTTTTCAGATAAACATATGGGGAGATTTATTACACAACTAGAACCATATATTCTTGCTTCATATGTCTTATTTAATGCTTCTTCTAATGTAATATATCCTCTTCCAATCTGTCCTGCCGAAGCTTGAATTTTAAAACTCTCTTTTTGATTTCTACAATTCTTACATAAATATTCCCCTTTAAATAAAACCAAATTTCTAACCCTTAAATCTTTTTTACAACCATCACAAATAGATTTAGATCTGTTACCTCGCTTCCTTGTTAATTTTTTATAAGGTATTTGTTTTCCCATTGTTCGTCTTAACTATCTATGGTGAAACCAAAGACTTCTGATATTTAATTAAGAGTTGTAATTCTTCTTCGTGATGTCTATAGGCTTTTAATATATCTCCGTCCATGTCTCCACTTTTTTGTATGTCCTCATAGATTCTTCTCTGTGTTTCTCCAAGCCCAATCAATTCTGTTGCCTGTAATATTAATTTGCCTTCTGTTAATCTATCGTTGTTCATGTGAACTCTCCCGCCCAAGCTTCTTTAAAGTTTCTTCTCTATTTTTTTTATATTGTTTCTCACGTGCTTTAAATTGGGCATCGTCAGCAAGACAACCACCACATAATCCTGATTTATTGCTCTTGGGTTGTCTAATCATTTTAGGACATTTTTTACATCTCATCCCGTCACCTTCCTTGTATTCTGCGAATCCCATGCATCTTGGACTTCAGTTCTTGTTGGTATTCTATTATTATCTCTATAAAACTTCCCTATCCATTCCCAAAGTAATTCTTGATTATCCATTATTCTTGTCTCCTGTATTCTGCGAATATAATTCCCATCTCTTAAAGATTAAGCACTGACATCTTTTACAGAAATGTCCTGGCTTTTTTGCCATTTTTCCTTTTACATTTGTATTCCTGTGAATTGCTATTATTTCTTCGTCATCTAGGTCGTGCCCACGCAACATACATATTAATCCCATTACGACTTGCCCCCATGAGATTGCGTCGTTTTATATTTATATACAAATATCCATTTCTTATTTCCAGTTTTAGAATATGTTTTGTGTATCCAATCCGTTCCTCTTCTTCTAACTTCTACCCCTTGGGTCTTTCCAAGTTTAAGCCAATTATCTGCAAGATAAATCCCACCATTTCTTGGTGGTTCTACAAACGTTATTATTCCCAAAAGATCATCTCCATAAACATCCATATAATCTTTCTTAATCTTTAATCTAAAAACTTTTAGAACTTGTGATGCAAAATTCTTTTTAGGACTCCTCACTACCCTAAATACTCCATTATTAACAAACGCCTTATCATCTGTTACATTAAAAAATTTCCTAAACATTTTATAATTTAATGGTGGTGATACTGCACTGATAATTCCAACTGGTTTTCCCTCAAAATAGATAAGATAATTCAACTGCCTTCCTACAATTCCTTTACTTTTTGGATAATGTTCTATGTACCATTTTACGAATAATGGATGTGATTTTTTAACTTTTAATAGAGATATTCCAGTTGATAGGTTGCAATAATCTGATGGTTTTGTTTCTGGGTGATATATCATTCCACTATGTCCTTTTCTTCCAGTTTTTCTTTTTTCTAAACATTCTAAGCAAATATCTTTTCCAAAAGTCTTTACAGTCTTTTTATCTTTTTCACATTTATAACATATCATTCTTGCGACTCCTTATTTAGATTCTGCGAACTCTTCATCGGATTAAATAGAAGACACTTAATTCCAAGTTTCTTATGGGTTGTTATTGATCCTCTAAATTCTTCTTTAGATGTTCCGAGAACCCTTCTCTTAATCATTTCCATTACAAATTAAGAATATTCAGACCTCGGATGTTCAAATACTTCATCAACTAATCTGTTCCATAATTTGATTTGTTGTTTTGTTGGCTCTCGTTTCATGGCGACGCCTCCCTAGTATCCTGTTCTGATGGGATACTTTCTTTGCTTTTATCCTGTTGCGACGTGATATGGACATTAAACGAAGGCTGTAATATTTTACCGGCTACGTCTGCCACTCCTTGTGTTAAGTTCCCATCATCATTCGCTTTATTGATACAGGACGAAATCATTCTTTACTCCTAATGGTAGCACCCTCAACTCCATCCCTTTCAATTAACGTTTTCATTATTCCCTTTGCGATTTCTCCGAAGTTTCTATTATTATTATTAACCTTTATTTCAATTATGTATTCTTTTTTCATTCTTTCACCTCATTCGTAATCTGTTTAGATTCTGTACCATCTTTTTCTACAACAATCCTTCTTCCCTTTTTTCTGTGATTAATTTCTCTGGTTCCGCACCCTCTACATCTATCTATTGTTCTTCTTGTATAATGTTTTCCAGATCTTTCTCCTGCTTGTTTTTTTCCAATATCGTGTAGTGTTTCTTCTCCGCATTTTGAGCAATGTTCTAATTTTGTTTTCATTTCTTTTCTCCTTGCGACGTAGTATCTGCACTCTGGGAATCATCTTCATAATATTCTTTTAATAAATGTTGATGACACGCTTTAAACATTTTAAATTCTCCAATTAGAGATTGCATTAATCGAAACATATTAGCCCATCTAACATTAAGTCTATCTATAGCTTCTTGTTTTTTCCTATCCATGTTTTTCCCCATTCTTCAAATCATCTAACACTCCAGCTATCCAAAGTCTAACCGGTTCATCTTCAGTGTCAGCTTCATATTTCTCTTGGCCCTTCTTAAATGCTATTAGCATTAGTTCTCTTACTTTTTTTATTTCCATGAACGTAAGCCACCCCAACCGAAGTCGGGGTGGGAGGTATAAGTGGGAATTAGACCACTTAGCGTTGCTCGCCCAACGACTTTTATGAGGTGGTGGGAACCACCGGCGAGTATAAATCCTGCTCACAAATTAAAGCAGGTTAAAAATAAATTTCTTTTTCTCCAGGAATTTAATCTTGGTCTTCAACTAAGATATATTTGGTAGTCTTCTTGTTCCCAGTTTGTAGTACTGTGAATTCTGTTTGTCCATCAGCACCCTTCTCCATAATCTGCTTATAGATTGGATTCTTAACATTTAACCACCAAACTAAATCTACTGCTCCAACATGTACTGGGACAATCTTTTTAACAGTATTATTTTCTGTGTCTACCCATTTCTTAAATGGCTCAGAAAAATCAATCTTCATCTTTACTGGTTTATTCTCTTCAAGTTGTAAAGCTGGTTTTCTTTCGCCATCAAAAGGTGAATTTTCTTCAAGTTCTTCAAGTTCTTCCTTAATCCAACTCCAACTCATATCTTCAGTAGTTTCAGTTTCAGTGTTTTCAGTTTCAGTTTCTATTTTTTTAACCTCCGTTATTATTTAGTTGTTGAATTTATTTCTTGCATTAGCAAGGAATTCAGCATCTCTAATTTCTCTTTTTAATTGATTAATATCGTATGGATCATCACATGAATTTATAATTGATTGTGAGTTCATTGTTCACCTCCTAGGTTTTGTTGTAAACATTCAATGGAAATTAATGTATAACTATAATTAGAATAGTTAATTGGAATTTGTCTACAATTTATTGATTCGTTTGTTAATTGAACTAATATATTCTCAACTCCTAAATTGAATGATTCTTGCATTCCCAAAATACAATTGTCAGTTGTAGTAACTACAGAACTCATATTAAATTGTACAGCTACAATTACAAGTGCTACTCCGATAATTATTCCTAGGATAATTAGTAATGATATGTTTATGATTTTTTTATTCTTTTTTACTATTGGAATTATTGGGGTTGGTTCTGGTGATGTTAGCAGTGGTTTCTCCTCGTCTTCAAATGGATCTGTTTCTGGTTCGTAAGTTTCCATTATTCTGATTCCTCCAATAATTCTTGGGCCGTGTAGAATTCTGGATATTTACCATCATCACTAAGAGATTGTCTTAATGTATATCTACAAAGTTCTATTGGGAATAATCTATTATTCATATTGTAAATCTCCATTTCCTTTAAATATATTTATTCTTCCTTTTAACCAAACTGTTGGACTAATTGTCATACACATTGGGGTAGATATAAAAAACATCCAAGAAGTGAAAAGTGGTAAAGCTGCAATAGATGATAATACTCGGCCTATCTTAATTCTCTTTAGAGTTGGATATTTCTTATTTCCTACTTTTTGTTTGATTAGTTGTTTTATGTTCATTTTAAAAAATAGACTTTAGCCATACCAATCTTTAATTCTTCAATTTTATCAGCACCTAATAAATATGCAATCGATGCTCTAACTTGGCATCTTATAATATCATAATTTCTCTCTATGTCTGATATAGTAAGTTGCTTCTCTTTCTTTAATGCCTGAAGAATCAGGTCACCATTTTTTTGTAGTTCGTTTATCATATTATTTATAATAATATTTACTATTTAAAACCTTGTAGTAATTCTATAGTAATCAATTTGTAACTGCAAAAACCTCCATATCATTACAGAGTAATAAACACCTCTTCTTAAATTGGCAGTTATAACATTGATTTTTTTCCATGAATTTATTTTTGTCTCCGTAACATGGGCATATCTTTTTTATGTATGATCGTTTCATTTCTCACATTGATTCTCCTATATTGGTTTGAGGGCTGGTTATAGGTATAGAAATCGATTTTTCTTCTAAATCCGTAGAATTACTCATCTCTAACCATTCGCAATACATTTCGCAGTTCTCTGGGTGTTTGTGCCCACATCTACGCTTTCTTCTGGTTATTTTCTGTTTTCTATATCTATAAACACATTTACCACATGATGTTCTATATGGGCATTGTTGGAATCTTGGTTGGTATGTCATAGTGACTTTTTGATTTTCTTTAATTCCTCTTGTGCCTCGTTTCTTCTACATATAGCCAAATCTCTTGATTTTCTTAATTCTTCACATTTATATAAAACTTTATAACATGTGCCAACTAGATATTCTGCGTCTTGTATTTTAACGTTTTGCTTACTAATCATAATTTTCATATGATTAATTGCTTCTTCGGTTTGAATTTCTGCGTTTGATTTAGGAGTTTTCATTTTATTTGTGTATGTTACAAATCATTATAAATCAAAAACTCCTGCAATTCTTCTAAGTTTTTGTATCACTTGTATCACTTGTATCACGTTTTTGTATTTGATTCCTCATGTGGTTTTGAATAGGATTTTCCGATACATCCGATACATCCGATACATTCCGCCGTTTTACACCTAAAATACGTTTTCTATTAATACCCTTTCTGTTAATTTGTTTAATTTCATACCCATTATCATTTAATCCTCTAGTTACTTCTTTTGGAGACATAATTCTAAAACCATGTTCTGATAAAAACCCAGCGAATTCTTCTCTAAAATCATCAACAATATAATCTGAATTAATATTTTTTTCAAATGTTTCTTCCATAAATATCACAAGTGGATTAGAGTGTTTTTCATAATTGGCTTTTCTATCTTCAAAATTACCATCGTTTGTGAAAACTCTTTTAACCCACATTTCTTGTAAAATTCTAAAACATTTTTTAGCTAGGTTATTATATTCTTCTTGTGGAATTTCTACTAAAACGTCTTTTTCCTCTTTAAATTGATTATTAAAATTTATTATTTTCCAACGTCTATAGAATCCAACAGTCTTATCGTTTGTGGTAGGTAATGAGTTTGTAGCTAGTATTAACTTAGCATTATTTACAGCGTCAAAACCATCTTTTCCTTTAAATTCAATTCTCATTTTATCTTCTCCTGATAATCCCTTGATGTATTCTGTTTGTGTGAGTGTACCAAAATTCGTTTCCCCCATTAGACATACTAGTTTTTTGTAAAGTTTTGAACCTTCAAATCTTATTTTCATTAAAGCGTCTAGGCTAGAACTTACAACATTATTATCATCAAGATAATTTCTTAGTAAACTTAGTAGTGTAGACTTCCCGTTAGACCCAGATCCAATTAAGCAAATAATTCTGTGTATGAAATATCTTGGTGCTTGAGCAAATGATAGTAGTTCGTATAGTTCTTGTTTATGATCTTTTCCAACCCATGAAGTAAATAGTTTGTCTATAACTGGGGTTTCTTCGCTATCTCCCATACTATGTGGTATCGGATTTGTTATAAAAAACTTAGGGGTTGCTTCTATTTCTGCTCCATCTTCAATATTATAAAGTGTATCTTTATATTGTATCCAAGCACCAGCTAATTCTCTGGGTATATTTCTCCTCCCGACGTGTTTAAGTGCGTTAATTATTTCTGTCCTTTCCTTACTGGTAGTTATATCTGCACCAGCATCATCATAAATATCGGCTAAAATATCAACTTCATCGCTTTTGTCCCATCTATATTTTTCTTTATTCCAAGAAAACCAAATTCTGTTTCTATCATAAAAAAATGGGTTGGAATTATGATATTCTATTGTTTGTGTAATTCTGTCTAATAGTATGTTTTTATTTTTTGAGATAGTCTTTTCTTTAATTAAATCCATATTTATTGCTTCTTTATATGCAATCTTTAATGATTCATTATCGCCTTTAAGTTTACTATATTTTCTACCGTTGTACCCTGGTTTTTTCGAGTTGTGTGGTGTACCAGCATCTTTACATCCAATATATCCGGCTTTAACACAAAGATATTGAATTGCATTTAAACATACAGAGTGTCTCCAGCAATGTCCAACATTACCATCTTTACTTAAACTCCAGTTGGCATCTGTGTCGCTTTCGTGCAGTGGATGACCGCTACGTTTATTAGATGAGGATTTTCCAACAATATCACTTACTTTTAATTTAAATAAATCAGAATATTTTCCATCTTTGTTATATTTCTTTTCCTCTTCTCGTTGTATAATTTCTATGTCTGCTACATCGTCCTCTCTTTTCTCTTGTTGGAAAAACTTAGGTAAATCTGAGAATATAATTTCTCTTGGATTAAGTTCGTCCCTAACAGTATAATATCCAATTAAATTATCTTTTTTTGTTTCTTCTGATAAATTATCGAAAGCTTTTTTGTCTTTGTTATTTTGTAAATCAAACGGGACATAGCTACCACACGCAAGAACGTATTGATTCTCTGATCTCATTTCCCCATAGTCTGTAGGTTGGTTAATTTTAGCAGAACCATCTTTATCCCAACCGAAGAAATGTATCCCGTCTCTTTTTCTACTAGTTACTGTTAATGTGTTTGGTGGAACATCTTTAAGATATTCTTTTTCATCTATGTCTCCAATAACTAATTTATCTCCCTTTCTTGCACTGATGCCTAAATTATATCCCATTTTGATATGTTCTATACATTGTTCTTTTGATAATCTTGCAGATTCGTGATGCCAACTTCCTTTACTATTAGAATCAATCTTTAATATCGCTTTAGGATCAGGATTTTTTCCATTCTTCATACAAGGAAAAAACCAAGGAATATATTTGTCCGGAGCATTTTTCATCAGGCAATTATAAAATTTTAAAAAATATTCTATTTTTATATTTTCATTAGACATTGTGTAAATCCTCCTTTACCCTTATTACTATTAGGATTATAAGTAGAGCATTGATACATTGGAGAACCTTCCATGCCATATTGTCTTTCTAATTCAATTATATCAAATTTTTTCAATACATCAGATATTAAAATCCCCAGAGATGGAAGGGGAACACTTATTAATTTATTACTTTTTCTATATTGGCTATAGCTAGATAACATTCCTCTATATATTTCTTTTGTACTGATGAATTCAAAGAATGGAACATTCTTGTTTCCAAAACTTTTTCCCCTAACTTTTTCGTTAAATTCTAGTTTCTCATTCTTTTTAAGATGTCCGCATTCTGAATATTGAGTAGCTATAGCAAAATGACTTATTTTGATTTCTTGATTATCTATAAAATATTTAGTTTTTCCTTTTATATAATTTTTTAAATATATATCATATATTTTTCTGCCATTCCTGACATTAATACTATTAGTAGCATCTTTAACTTCAACGGCCATATATTGTTTTTCATTAGTATATGGATTTAAAAATAAAATTAATAAGTCCGGTATTTTTTTATTTCCTCGGACTTTAAAAATAGGAGCATTTACTTCATTTATAGAATTAAAAAATATTTCTTTAACGTTATAACTTTTTGTCTTTATCCAATCCCATAACTTAATTTCAACTTCTCTTTCTGAATTCATTTTATGTTTAATTGCCTCCTAATATATTCTTCATTATCATCTTCAAGTTGTCTTTTGTAGACGGCATTTTTATCTCTCCTATCCTTAACATCACCAACATCCTTAGTCTCAATGGTCACCATCACCGCACCCACCCAAGCCTACAAAATCTAGCCCACTCATCAGGATCAGCAATCTCATTCCGAGAATATTTATATGGAGGTTTTTTATCAATACACATTTGGCATTTACTTCCCCGATAGAATGTGTTATGTTTGTAGCAAAACATCATGATTTCACCTCAGTAAATTTATCAATACCCCACGGATTAATTTCAGAAATAGATAATTCAAATACTCTTCTAGTTAATAAATCCTCAACCTTCCAAAGTCGTTCACTTAATCTTTCTAAAACTAAAACATTAATCCAAATCTTTTTCCCATCCTTCTGGGAATCTTTTTTAAGAATAATATGAACTTTTATTTTTTCATTACAATAGAATTCTAACTTATCTGTGTTTGCTTTTTCATCATAAGACATCACTTCATTTTCCATTTTATTATTACTAAGACCCGAAGGTCACACTCCATTACCGAAGCAACAAAGTGCAATTAAGCATAACAAATCGTCCTTTATATACTTTCATTAAAACTAAAAAGTCGTAACAAAAAAATCTGCAAAAACTAAATCACACAAATATTTATAAACCAAAGTATCTTTCTAATAGTTCGTTCTCTTTCAGTTAATACGACTAATTCTTTTTACTTTAAAGCTTAGGACAAAATCCATAACTATTATTTTTTCCCATATTAATCATTACACCCCACAGCTATTCCACTTACAAAAGAAACATTAACACAATCACCAGTAAATCCATTATCTGCTTGAATAGTTCCAGCAGTTAAATTTTCAACAAAATCTGTATCCCCCTGAAAAATATTAATAGCATTGCTTCCTTCCTGAAAAACACCATACTTAGTACCTGTAACAGTAGCTGTTTGGTCTGCAAGTTTTAGTCCATAAATATTCCCTATTACTCCGCCTCCATCTTTAATATGTACAGAATCTTCAAATCCTATTATGTTACTCATTTCTCCAACATTAGCATTGTATGCTTGAACCAAAAACCCTCTTGCATTAGTGATTATTCCTGCTATACCGTCGTTAATTCTTATATTAGCAGCTGCTCCATTATAATCTGAAACTGTTACGGCTGATGTTAATCTACCGCCATAAAGCCCCCCACCAAGACTAGAAGTTGAAACATTACCTGTACCAGAAATATCCGTAAAAGCATTTAAAGCCCAAGTTGCTCCACCTGTTCTTTCGGCCGTATTTTGCAAATTAAGGATAGATTGAACGGTTCTAAGAGGCCCTGTTGTTTTAGTACCTACTTTAGTTACCATAAGTCTGTCATTGCTGGTAGTACCACCTCTACCAACTGCTTGTTCTCCTATCCAGCTAAACTCAGCTCCATTAGCACCTACTCTAATATTTCCTGTTACTGTTATATCATCCAAAGCAATTAAATTATTTATAATATTCACATCATTGTCTGTATCAATAGTTAGGGCTGTCGCATCAGTTCCTAAATTTAAAGGTCTTGGAGTTCCTGTTCCACCAACCTGAGACATAATACTTGTTACAGTAGTTGATGAAGTTAAGGATAATCTTTCAAAATTAGCAGCACCTTCTTCTCCTAAATTAAATAATATTAATCTTGAAGCAGTAGCACCTGCACCCTCATTTGCTACAACATCAAATAAAGCATTTCCAGAAGCAGAGGAGAATGTTAAATGACCATCTACTCCTCTGATCATATAGTTTACAGTTCCTCCTGTAATATCTAACTCTTCAAATGATGGGGAAGCGGTTGTTGTAACATCTTGGTGGGGATGGTCTGATACTGTTGGGCTTGTTAATGTTCCAGTTGTTGTAATATCTCCACTTCCATTGAAATTATTATTTATAAACTGAATATCCCCTTCATTATCTATTCTGAATGATTCTCCCAAAACATTGTCTTTAGCAGTATAAAAAACCATTTCACTATCTACTGAATCATCTGAAGCATCTGTCATAATAAATCTAATTTCTCCAACATTTTCTAAATCATTATTGTCGTCACTTTCCATTTGAAAGATTAAACCCGTAAAATCATTATCCTGTCCAACTTCTCCTCCTTTATTTTTTAATTGAAAATGAAATTGATCTCCAGTATCTCCTACAACTTGAAGGGTTGGGTTACTTAAATCATCTAATCTCATTTCAAATACATCCCCATTTAAATTCATAAAAGATAAAATTGGAGAAGCAGGAGCACCATTATCTATAAATACATCATCCTGAAAATATGAATTATTTGTTACATTTAAATTGTTAAAATTTCCCCAGTCTGCATTAGTAATATTAAATCCACCAAGGTTCGCGTTTCCTTGCATTGTCGACGTTCCGTCAAGTCTAAAATATTTTCCATCATTAAATGTTTCTAGCCATGCCTTGTCTATTGTTAAAGTATTTCCAACATTATTAAATTCAGTATCATTAGCATCTGTTAATTGTCCTATGTTTGTATTCCAAATATCAGCGATGGAGAAATTCATATCTGTCATTAATACTCCAGTGTTAGTAAGTCTAACTGGAATAAATTGTGATGGGTTTGAGTCATTAATTCCAAACCATATTTTATTGTCTGCTGCAACAACAAAGCAAGAGCTAAGCAAAATCATTCCTATGATTAGAATTAATATTTTGTTTTTCATTAACATGCTGAATTGCTCCGAAATAATTTACCAGTTGAATCTAAACAAGCATAATCGTTTCCAGAACCAGATAGGTCTGAGATAGTAACATCTCCATGAGGAAAATCAATACACCCAATAGATGTTCCTCCTCTACATCCTATTCTAAAAACTGTTTGACTTGCACTATAAAGATCACTTTGAGTTCTAATTAAAAACTCTTCGTTGGTTGCTCCAATTTCCCAAACTTTTTCAGAATTTCCTGCGTCATATTCCTCAAATATTATCTGTGGATTAGTGGAATTAATATGTAATTCTTCTTGTGGGGTTGGTGTTTTTAAACCCAATTTTCCATTCAACATAAGAACATCCCCATCATCTTCTATAATCATATCTTCATTTCCATCATAACCATCTGTTCTAAATGTAATACGGGCATTACTTGAAATTCTTAATTCACTTGATTCAACACCGATTGCATAATTGGATCCATAAAGATTTAATTTTGGTTCTGCTATTGACGCAAATTGAAGTGGACTTATTATTCCAGTTATTTCTAAAGTTCCATCTAAGAAAGTATTTCCGTTTACATCGAGTTCGTGAGTAGGATTAGAATTTTTTATACCAACATAAAACGAAGGAGTAAATGTCATTATATCATCCAAGAAACTTGGATTTCTATTATTATTTCCCATAATAATACTAAAATCATTCTCACTTTCATCATACTTAAATCCAAAAGTATCATTATCAGAAGTTCTTGTAAAATAAAGAGTTGGGTCTGATGTACTTTCTATTCTCATATTTCCATCATAAACATGTAATTTCTCATCTGGGTTAACAATCCCTATCCCAACTTCTCCAGAGTCTGTGAAAAAAGTATCATTAAATCTTACACTCCCTTCAACAAAGAAATCTCCAACAACGTGGAGTTTCTCTTGCGGATTATCTGTTCCAATACCTACATTACCATTTTGAACTATTCTCATTAACTCATTTAATTCCCCTGATGTATTTTGAATCTTGAATGTTATGTCAAACCAATTACCATAGGTAGTTCTAGCTGGAATACCTATTTCTGCTTTAACACCTGCTCCAGGTGATGAACCATCACTTCCATAGAATTCTAATGCACCTAATTGTTCACCAACTATCCACTCTCCATTTTTTGTACTGCTGATTCTTATAATTGGATTAGAACCAGCGACATCTAACTTCAAATTACCCGAAGGACTATTTACCCCAATTCCAACACTTCCAGCAAACCAAGCATTACCATCGCTATCAATATTTGCAATTTCAGTTCCATCACTATCTTTAAAATAAAACTTCTTTGTCCCAGCATTATCTCCAACCTTAAAGATTATATCTTCTGTAACAGAATTGATTGTAAAAGGGACTTGTGCTTGTAATGTTAAATCATTAGAAGAATGAATATAACAAGTTCTACTAGCACCGCAATAAATTCTAACCTTATCATTTCCTTCTGGCGCCCTTCTCCAGACTATGAATTCTTTTCCAGCTTCATTATTAGCAACATCAGTATCTCCAAATAATTCTACGTTACCTTGAACATCTGGTTGAATTTTTAAATCACCAAGAGTGTTAGAAATTTCTGTTGTATTTAAACCAACATATGAACTAATCAGACCTGTTACATCTAGCTTATCCTGGACTGTAAGAGTATCACCGTCGGTGTTATATATTAATGGAGTTTCAACATAATCAGTTGCATCTATCGTTGCGCCCGTCCAATCACCACCACTAATATCACTAGCGAAAAGGGTATTACCAACATCAAGACCACTTGAGAATCTAAAAACACCATCACCCGATTGCCAATCCATATAATCAGATCCGCTATCTTGAAGATAAATCTTATCAGCTACTAAATCTCCAAGAATATCTACCGTTCCATCATTTTCAATAGTTAATCTTCTATCTCCTCCCCCACTTACTGAAGTACCAAAGTCTGTAATATGGAAAGTTCCATTATCTGAACCATCTGCTGCAACTCCTACAACAAAAGTTTTCCAAGGAATTGTGTAATTATTGTTTGGAAATCTTGAAAGCATAAATGCAGGAGAATTTGCATCCCTGTCAATTCTTACCATTCCATTATCATCTTGTATGTGAAGCGTTCTCGCAGGTTCAGAAGTTCCAATACCAATTCTATTATTACTATTATCAATAAAGAAAGTATCGCCATCAATACTAAAATCTCCACCACTGAAAGAGACATTTCCTATATCGTGAAGTAATGAACCATCTAAATGCAAATCTCCCCCAATATATAAATGTCCAGCAGTTATATTTAAACCACCCTTAATCATTGCCGGACCATCACTACTACTTTGCAACATCATCTCATCATTCATCCTATAGGTTATACTCGCAGATACATTAATAATTAAAAAAATCATACATGCCATTATTATTATACATATCTTTACATTGGATCTGATTCTTGTACTTCCATACACTCATCAGAGTCGGCAGTATCCTGCCTCCTTAATTTAGTTGAACTTGATTCTTCTTTTATTACTATGTCTATATCTTTCCTAGCTCCTCTAATTTTTTTATCAGCTTTATTCAGATACTTCTTTTGTTTTTCTGTCATTTCCATAATTTTATAGTCTTTGTTGTATTTATCTTTTTTGGTTTAAGGGTCGCATATCTCTTGTACTGTTCCTCCATTTGGACTTGATATAAATGCACATGTTGTATTACTCCAAAATTTTGCTCCATGTATAGTAGTTAAATTCCCGCCCATATCAATATTCCCAGACAAAATAAAACTTCCAGTAAAATTAAATATATTTCCGGCAACATTTCTTATTTCACTTAGTACCTGTTCCCAAATAGTTGATGCTACTGGTGAAGCAGCATTTATTTGTGCCACTCCTCTCTCGTCGAACAACCATGGTATTGCTGGGCCTGATGTATTAGATTCATTTGCACCAAAGTTTATAGAAACGTTTGTTGTTATTGTTACATTTCCTATTTCATTCCAATCTTCAATCGTTGTATCATTAAGAGTAATAGAAGATGCATTAAGATCCCCAATATTCGTTCCATCTAATCTAAAGTAATTTTTATTAGCTTGTCCAGTCGTTAAGAAATTTATACCAAGACTTCCAAGTTCTAATCTCGATAAAGTACCCCCTTGAATATAAGTTGTTAACACTGGATTTCCTCCAGCTCCAGAAAGATTAGCAATTAATTTAATTAAGATTCTATCGCTGTCATTTAAATCAACATCAGATAAAATTTGTGCATGGGCTTCAAAAGTTCCTTCTTCTGTTACATCTACTGTTACTAGATGGCTAGAAGTAATGAGAGTTTCAGACCCTGTAGAATTTCTAATATAAAGTTGAAACCACCCCTCTACGGTTTTCTTACCAACAACCAAATCTACATTAGCGTGAAAGTGTCCATTAACAACTCCTGAATCTAATCCGGTAATTCCTAGGTCGGATGCATTTTTGGAAATAAATGCTCCTATCTCGGTATTTGTGACAGAAATAGTTTGAGAAGTAGAATTTTTTGGTCTTTCATTTGCAGTCCTATTCATATCCAAGTATGTAGAAATTCCAGAGGTTGTATTTTTAAAATATAATTGCAAATCACCCGCTATTAATTCATCGACTTCATCTTTGGAATAGATGTTATCAAAGAATCCGTCACCTCCTAAGAAATTATTTGCGGTTATATTGTTAAGATTAGTTATATCAAAACTTCCCCAATTAATATTTGCAGTAGGAGAGTTTGTTCCGTCTCGTCTTAGCCACCAATCATTACCAATAAGTTCTATGTGCGATTCATCTATTGTTAAAGTTCCTCCGATGTTATCGAATTGGGCCGAGTTAGCATTTCCTAAAGGTCCTAAATTTGTATTCCACCATTCAGAAGAATTAGTATTTATAGAATAGTTCCCACCATAATTTATATCTAGTGGATTAAGATTAAGATCTAATCCAATTGAAGGACTAACTCCACTATCAATTAATCCAACTTCAAGCCTAGCAGAACTAAGAGATGTAAGAATCACTAATAAAAGGAGACTAACAAAACATATATATTTTACCATCTTTTATCATGGTTCTAAGGAAAAGCTTATATTTAAAGCTTACACCTTTTAAGTTTTGTATAATATTTAGGATTTTCATCCAAATGATTCATAGCAATTTGTTTATAAATTTTTGAATTTGGAGGTAATGTTTTATGTTTTCTAAAATATGATTTAATGAATTTAAGTGTTTCTCTGTGCTCAGATTCTATTTTACTCCCAATCATCATCTGTTTTTTACTATATTTCATTTCTTCCCAAATCCTCTTACTTGATTAATTAAATATCCTCCCATGCCAATATTAACCGCTGGTGCAATAAACTTACCAGAAGCAACACCAGCTACGCCTAACCCTGGTGAATGAAAAGCTTTACTTGCAATCCCAAAACCAACAGTTATACCAGCTAATCCAAATGGAACTGTTGTCATATTATATTTCTTTTTTACCATATTAATATTTTACCCATCCATATCCATCTTTTAATTCTTTCTTTAGTTTCTTAGCGTTTTCTTTTGAAACTTTTGGTGCATCAACTTTTCTTCCAGTTATAAGTTTTGATACATAATCTTCATCTTTTACCATAGTGTCCTCCATAAAATTTAATTTTTATCACCATAATCTTCCCACCCTCCTACCTGTTGGAAACATTAAATTACTAGTCTCTCCTCTATCTCTATTCTTTAACAATCCAAATGGATCATCTCCTCCTTGTAGTGTTTTATTAATTCGTGGTCTAGTATCTCCAAGAACTCTTTGCCCAACACCTCCACCAAACATACCATTTAGTATCATTTGATTCTTTGATATTTGGAATTGTGTTGCTCTAATATCTTTACTTGTAAATTTAGGTTGTAATCTCTTCGTAAAACTTGCAGCCTTTTCTTTCGCTATCGCTTTTTCAACGGCAGTTATCCTTTTCTTACCTTTCTTCTTCACCATTTTTATTATAATTAGTAAATTAATGCGTTGTATTTCCCTAGAATTTTTCCTTTGTGCCTAACCCTTCCGAGAATATTAGCAGGACCTTCTACAACTGAAGCTTCTTCCATAGCTTCATCATATGCTTTAAGCTTCTTTTTCAATCTCTTATTTTTTTTGTTGCCCATATTTTTTAACCTCCAGTTTAATTAAAGTAAGTCAGTGAACTTTTTAGCTTTATCGTAAGGGTAATCAAGTCTTCTACCGGTTTTACAGATTGTACATTCATTAACACCTAACCTATTAATATCTGGAATTTTCTTTTTCTCCTTTGCCATTATAGTCTCCCTCCAAAAAATTTAATTCGCTTTATATCATCTTGATCTTTTTGGTGTCTATATTGAAATCGTTTTTCTTTTATAATATTCCTCTTCTTTCCAAGTTCATGTCCTATTGTAGCATACTTTACACCTCTAATTTTTCTAACCGGAATTTTTCTTCTTTGTTTAGTATAATCTACTACTCCAACATCGTCGAATGTTCCTTTTTTACCATCTGCTCCTTTCCACATTACTTTTTTAGTATATCTATAACTGCCAGATTTAATATAAAAATCATTTGAACCATGGACATCATTAAATCTATTTTTAGTAATTTTGGCAGAATTAACTGGTTTTTTTGAGAGAATATCAAAGTCTTGCGTATTTCTAGCAATAGCACCCATCCTAGCTTTTAATGCCTGTCCGCCATAAATTATATTATTCTCTTTCCTTGTCTGATTAAGTAGAACTCTTCTTCGTGTTCCTCTGTTCAAACTAAATCTCCTTAGTCCGTTCACCATTTAGTAAATTAAGTTATTTAATAACTTCCACCGACACCAGCACTAGCTCCACGACCACCGAAAGCCATAAAGATCAATGCAAGGATTACAGCAGCTATTCCGACAATAACAATAATGTCGAACCAGTCACCATATTCAGCAAGACCTAATGCAGCATCGTTCCCTAATGTCCATGCAGGATTTCCAGTAGTATTGTAAGAATTATAACTTACATTCAGAGATTCGCCATTGAACTCACTACCAACCACTAAAAACTGTCCTTGTCCTGTAGCAGTATTTATACTAGTTGTATAATTTCCACTACCAACAGCGGCACCATCTGTAGCATTAACAACACTTGTAATACCATTAAACCATGCATTATCTAAAGAAACAGCAGTAGTATTACTACCAGTAACAGTTTCATTAGCTGTAGCATAAACTGATGAATCAGTAAGACTAGTATCTCGTACACCAATTAGTATAATAGAACCAACAGATACAACAATACCTAGAACAACAATACCCAAAGCTAAGTCAGTTAAGTCCACAGCTGAGTTTTTCATATTTTTCATTTCTATATTTGTTAATTTAGTTTGTTTTTTGTCTTGTCTAAAAAATAATGTCAAGACTAATAGTAAAGATTGTTTTTTGCAGTTAGCGAACTATGTCTAGTAAGACATAGAAGCGCCACTTCGACCACCGAAAGCCATAAAGATCAATGCAAGGATTACAGCAGCTATTCCGACAATAACAATAATGTCGAACCAGTCACCATATTCAGCAAGACCTAATGCAGCATCGTTAGCTAAGTTGTATGCGATGTCATTTGCAGTGTTAGTGTCTCGTACACCAATCAAAACAGTAGCACCAATAGATACAACAATACCTAGAACAACGATACCTATAGCTAAGTCAGTTAAGTCCACAGCAGGAGCTTTCAACTTATATTCCATATTATCTTCCTAATATATTTTTCATTTATTTATTGAGGAACGTAAGAAGATGACGAGACGTATGTCAACCCCTTACGTCTCAATAATTATATAAAAAAATAGTATATAAAATAGTGCCAACAAACTGTTACAATAACTTTAAGACACCTTTCTTGTGCCCTCTCTTTTCTATCTCGAAATTAAGATATTTCTTACCCATTATCTTAGCAGCAACTATCTGTGAAGCCATTGTAGATGGTACTATAACCTCATCCAAATTATATTTATTCTTCATATGTAAAGCCACTCCTTTACAAACCCTCTCAAACGCAGGGGCTAATCCGTCAAAAACTCTCATGTTAACTGTCTTAACCATTATAACTCACCTCCACTCCCCTCAAGCAATGCTATAATAATTATAATAACAGTAATCGCACCGAGGCTAATTGGAATCACAGCATTTACCCAACCCCTAACAGCGAAGAACATTGACATTAATCCAGTAATGAAGCAAGACACAAGTAATGCTTTTTTTGCACCCATAAAAGAACTTATTGCAAACACAACTAGAAACAACATCAACAATATCCCACCACCAAACTGTGGTATAATAGAACTTGGATAGCCCATAAAGAAATCTCCAGGTCCAGTCACAATACTTCCATTACTATAATTTGTGGGATAATTCCATACCATTATACTTTACCCTCCCCTTTTAAAATTGCTATTACTAATAATATAATGAATGCAATGATTCCTATTAACATCAGATTCTGTACATCTATTGGTATTATGTCCGTAGAGAAAAATACTGCTGTGAATATATTAACTCCACTTTCAACAAAGTTAACCAATAATAACAATGCAAAACCAAGTCCCTTAAAACCGGCTATGGCCGCTAAAAATGTATTATCAGCTTCTTCTACTTCTTGTATACTCTCCTTTATTTCATTAACATCTTCATCTATATCAGCTTGTTCTTGTAGCAACGACTGATATGTTTTATTATATTTTTCATCTAAAACCGTATCATAATTATCCATTTGTTCCACAAAAAATAAATAATATCCACTAAATATTCCAATTACCATAAGCATTGTTACGACGAGCGTTGTTAAGGTACTACCTTTTTTATTCATCTTCGTAATAACCATATTATTGTACCTCCTACACATGATATAAATAAGAAAGAGGCATAAGATATTAGTGAAAATCCAAGTGCAGAAGATAGTAATAATCCAGCAAGTATTCCAAGTATTCCAAACACAGGACTAATTAAGAATATTAATAGAACAATACTTGACATTAATATTGTATAAAATGCTGCGTCGTTTTTATCTAATAAATTAAATATTGTTTCAGACATCCCTATACCAACTTCTTGTATTATCCAATCAATTACTGCCAATGATCCAGTTGCATAAAACGTAGCTATAAATGTCCCATTGCCAGCCAAAGCAATATTGCAATAGAGTGTTGCCGACGCTGATGTAGAACACGTTTCACATATTTCAGTATCTCCAGTAGCATCTCTATTAATAACTCTCAAGCATGCACTCTCAACTAATCCACTCGGTTTTATATAAGTCAATACAAAGTTATTAGTAGCATTATTAAAAATTAAAGAATATTGGAAGTCTCTAAATTTATCAAAATCATAAACAATATCATCTTCTATCTGAAATATTTGAGGGGTGTCCCCAATTTTATATGGATTAGTTGTCAATATTGTTGTTCCATTCTGTACTAATATAAATTTATAAAGACTATCAAACCAATTTAAATAAACAATATCTTCTCCATTTTGGTTTGTTTTACCCATAGTCACTGTATAAAATGTATCAGTCCCTACATCATAAAATTGTACAAATATCAACACATCGCTTATAACTCTCTGATATCTGTCTCTAACGAGTAATGTTGTTGGTGTTGATAAGGTATCGTTTAATAAATATAAATCAGTTTCAGTTGCATTACCAGATGTTTTAGTAGCCTCTGTGAAATAATAGAAGTTCTTTGAAAAATCGGTAGCATCTGCTTCTACATCTATAGTAAAAATATAATCTATATTATCATTAAGTCCACAAAAATCAAAATCAGATTTAGTTTCAGTCATATCCTCATAACTCATATTTCTAAAAACACCCCCTGTTCCAAGAAACCATTGCCAAGCAGACTTATATATACCATTAACTTTAGGAAAGGGATTTTCAGCATTTCTTGTTGTGAAATTGATTATCTCAGACGTATATGTAACGTTACATAAAAATATATACGTTCTATTTACTTCGTTAGAATAATCAGTAGTATTTTGTTGCTGTTCTGATAAATCTGTTAATTCAAAATCAAATTGCCATTTAAATGATTTATTCCCAACAGAATTTTGTAGTGGTATATCTATAATACTTGTAGCAATATATTTTCCATTAGATGGACTTGTAATAAGTGCTGTGTATGAAGAATCATTGTACCAGAATAATCCAGAAACAGAATTAACGGTTGGATTTGCAGATATATTAATACTGAAAGTTTGGGAAGAGGTTTCATACACACTTGTATTATATGTAACTACATCAACCGAAAACGGCGAAACTGTAAATGTGTTATTATTATTACTGAAACTACAAGTATTATCAGAAGAACAACCATATAGATTCCATTTGTAGTTATCAAAATCAAAATCAAAAATTTCTAATGTATAACTAGTTTCATTAGTATTTGGTAATGTGACTGTAGTTTGATTAAATAATGTTCCATTATCATACCATACAAAATATGTAGCATTTGTTAGATTTAATCCTCCCGATGAAATGTTTGCTGTAAAATTTATATCTGTTGTGCTAATGAGTGAATTATTTATTGGGGTAATTAGAGCTACTGTAACCCCAACAGTAGTAAATGGATATGTTAGACCGTTCCCCCCATTCCAAAGTTCTGTAATTTCAGATTGGCTTAATGTTCTATTCCAAACACCAACTTCGTCCAAAGTCCCGTTTGCGTAAGTTGTATCGAATCTCGGATACCTCATTAACCAAAGATCCTGTGTATTCGCTGGTGTTATAGTATCTATAGAAAAATTCACTATCTCTACTCCATCAACATATCCTCTAGCATATACGTCACTCTCAATAGTTAAAGCAATGAAATGCCATGTATTATCGTTAATCGTCCCCGTTGTTGCTGCTAGAAATTTAGAGGAAACGTCGTCAAAAACTGATATTTGAAGAAACCCTTCGGCATTAACTGATATATCTAGTTGACTTGATTGACGTGGATCTGTAGAAAGAGACGACATCAATCTAGTAGCTGATGTTGTTCCGTTATACCACAATGTCCATGTATTATTTGAATAACTTGGCGCGAAACCAGTATCCACATAATCATCAATTCCATTAAAGTTTAATGATAGATTTATTATTCCATTAGTACTTAAATCGTCTGTATTATCTCCCCCATCTAGTGTACCATTATTTAAACCTAACGAATCTATGATGTTTGTAGTAGCTAAATCATCATCCATCTTATAATAAGATACTAAATCATCATTCAAATTAGCGCTTACTATACTAACCATAAACAATCCTAAAAATAAAACTAATAATATCTTCTTCATAACGCGCCACCACCACCAGCCGATTTACCATATAAAATAAAAACCACAATACCAATAGCAATAAAGAATACTATCACAGGAAGAAAGTCCATAAATACTCCTTGTATAACCAAATCACTAGCAGTTGATACAAATTCATCAGCCTCAGCTATTCCAGTATAAACATTAGAGAATACAACTGCAAGTAATAATAAAACACCCATAACAATCATTCCAACAATATCATTGCAGGACTTTTCATCATGGCACCAGCAGAAATCATTACAAAAGCTAACAAACCTATAATTAAAAATGGTAACATATCACTAAAGTTTTTCATTGTAGAACTAACTTTACCTAGTTCTTCTGTAACATTAACAGGTGAATCATCTGGCATATTATCTTCTAATGTTGCCGCTAATGGAGTTTCTATTTCACCCCATGTCTTATTTATTATTAATGCAAATACAGAAAATGCCATAATTACAACTACAACTAAAAACCAAGCGATGAATCCTTTTTTATTCATAATCATTCATACTCCATTTATCTTTCTTTTTCTTCTTAAAGTAATTTAACACTTCGATTGTAAAGTTTATTAAGAAATACATAATCATAATACTAACTATTGTTATTCCAATTACCAAACTTATCTGCCCCATACTATACATGCCACTAGAAGAGCCAGTAATAATATTAATCGAATTTAATAAAACTAATGCCATTAGTAATGCTGATATAAAAAAGAAACTTTTCAATTTCCACTTCTCTTTCCTAAACGAAAATCCGATAACAGTTAATAAAGCTATAAATCCAATTTGAGATAGTATTGCTATAGGATGTGATTCATTAAAATAATCACCACTAGCAGTAATCTTTGATTCGACACATCCAGTTAAATTCTCTACAACGTTACCACATACATAATCCCAACGATATACTCCAAGCTCTGTAAAATTACTACTACTTAGATTTTTATAATATCTCCAATTATTATTTGTATCAGCGTTATAAAAAACACCGTAAGGATCAGATGGGGTAAAAAAAGTAAAGTCACAGAAAGTACAGTTATTACAAGTTTGAAATATTTGGAAGTTAGTATTTCTTTGAACAGGATTCTCCAACTGTGCACATGCAGAAGCATTAACAAATCCAACCATAGTTAAGACTAATAAGAATGAAAAGACCACAAAAGTCGCTTTTTTATGCACCTGGTATAACATTGCCTACTAGTGGAAGATCTGGTGTTGTTGCCTGTGTTGAAGGTTGTACTCCCCCTGGAGCAGTTTTAGCATAATCAAATCCGAATTTAATCATGATTATACATACTAATGCTGTTGCTGCCAACATAGCCAATGGAATAGCTATTTCTTTAATCCATGCACTTCTTTTTTGCCTTCTCTCAAAAGAAGTCCTCATCTCTTGAACCATGAAATTCATATTATCCCAATCTACAACTTCAAAGTCGATTACCTTTAATGAGCCCCTTGGATCGTATTGTTGGTATCTTTGTACTACTACATCCTTACCATCATCCCCTTTTATAGTTTCCCATTCTATCTTCGCATTCTCATCATAATCAGGAGATAAGGGTTTATATTGTTTTGTTCCATATCTAAATAAAAATACAGTACCCATATCAGGTCTAAGTATCTTAACTAGTCTCTCTAATATGTTAGTTGGTTTAGATGCGTTATGTAATATCCAGTCAAAATCAATAACAGGAACGGTGTCACCAGATTTCATAAACCTATATCCAGTCATTCCTGAGAAGTTATCTACATATTTACCCATTCTATCATATGTTTTAATTAAGTTATCTCCACGTTTCTCTATAATAATTGCTTCTAGTGGCCATGCTTTCCATCTTATTTTACATGCAACTAACCAGAATAGAATAGCGAATGGCCAACCATATTTAACTATTGTAAGTACATTAGTTAAAATACTAAGTAAGCTCATCTTTTATTACTCCTGGGTTTTACTTCAAAGTATTCGTTGAAAAGGTTTTTTTTGTTATTAAGAAAAGTAATTCTATCTCTGATCGAAAATAAAACAAAAACTACAAGAACAATAAATCCTAAGAATGTTAAACCAACAGAAACAATAATAATTCCAATTATGCCAAATAAGAATGTTAATATTCGTTCAGTATTATATTTATTTTCAATTAATACATTCTTAACTAAAAATTCCAATCTACCTTCTTTTTTTAATTTGTCTATCATTTTAATATGGGTTTGTGTTGTATTTTTTACTTGCATTGTTTTCTACAAACTGTTCAATTCTCTGTGTAGTAGTCTGGATAGTCTTTAATAAATTTCCATTAACACTTAAACTTCTAACATCTTGTACTATTGTCTTTAATTTTAAATGTACGGTTGGCAAAAGTTCTTTATCAATCCCCCATTCTTTCTGTTTCAATGCTAATAACCCTGCAAGTTTACATTCAAATTCTTTTAAATCATCTTGATAATTATCAGGGGAGTTATACCCTATTGGGTTAATTTGATTGATACCTACAAACTTTAACATAGAAATTACTTCTTCAACAGCTTCATCATTTACGATGTATAATTCCTTCTCTTCTCCCCATGGCATCTTTACTTTTTCTTTAAGTGGTTTTCCAGTATTAAAATCAACTTTAACAAAAACAGGTTTTGTTGATTGCACCCAATGGATACTACCTTCTTTATCTTCATACATCATCTCTCCTCTAAATTCTCTTCGTAAAGTATTTGGATAATCTGAAATAGAATCTAACATTTTAGAGATGGAAGACAAAGAATTCATATCACCTTGTACATCAGCAGAAGGAATTAAAGTCGGTTGATAAGTTTGCTGAGGTTGTTGTTGTGGGATTGGTGCCTCTTCCATTTTAAATATTAGTTATATAATCTTTATAAGGTTTACATTCACAACCCAAATAAATTTTTAGTTCGTTTTTTGACAGTAACCTTTGTAGTTGACGGTTTTCTTTTACTATTATCTAAAATCCCAATTTGTGGAGATCTCTTAGCAAACGCTGCACCTAATCTTCCGCTAAATCTTTCGACATTTTGAAAAGAAGTTCTTACCTTTTGTAATTTAGAAACTTCAGATTCTTCTTCTTCATACATAATCCTAGGACGAACTTGATTAGGAGCAACTAACTCTACATAAGGACTTATTGGTTGAGGTTTTTTAAAATAAATACCTCCACTATCAATTACATGAGCCTTTCTTTCAAATTCATAAGATAAAGCAGGACTTTGTATTGTCTCTTTCTCTTCTACTAAAACTTTTGTATCGCTCATAGTCGGAACACCCCTTTCTTAGTTCTTAAATTAGGTGTGGGTTGGTTTCTAACACCACCTAAGAACCCCGCTACACCACGAGCAGATCGCAGGGAGGCTTTTTCCTGTGGAGATGAAATTCTGAATTTCTGGCGTTCTATATATCTGTCCTGTCCTAAAGGTGTCCTAACCCCCTTCTTTTGTTTCCATGGCCTAAATCTCTTCGAACTTCTTTGCCAATATTTATCTTTAGTATCAAGAACTAAACCAACCTTGGGCTTTCCTTTCTTAATTGGTGTTTTCTCAATCTTCCCTCTCGCACTAATTCTTTCGTCCACAGTTCGACCCATCATACTCAAAGCACTTTTCTTTGTTAGAGGTTTTTTATTAATCTTAACCCAGCTTCTTTGTGCTACCGGTTTTGTCCCATGCCTCAAATAAAACGCATCGAATCCTTGAGCTTTAACTACTTGAGGTTTCTTCTTCTTTTCAAAACCGAAGAATATAGGAGGACTTATGGATGGAATTGGTGTAGGTATATCTCTTGGTGTTGGTGTAGATATTGGAGGGATTACCCCAGGGGCTTGCACCGGTTTTACTATCTGCCTAGCAGCTTGTCTCGTAGATAATCTAGGACTAACGGCACTAGCAGGTCTAAAAAAAACATCAGTAGAAGGTTTAACTCCTGTGATTGGATTCACATCCAATCCTTCAGAAATAGATCGCCCAGTTATACCAACATCAACGCCAGGAGCAACACCATATTTATCTTTTAGTCTTCCAGTTGATTTAATATCTATTAATGGAGTGATAACAGGAGCAGCTTTTGCACCAACTACAGGAAGAGTTGATAAGGCAGTTCTAGCGAATACACTCGGAGCTATTTTAGTTGTAGTAATAACACCTTTCTCAGCAGCACCTAAGATACCAGGAGTGATTTGTTTAGCCGCAACTTCAGCCTTAGTTATTACTTTTGGAACAACTTTGGGAGCATATAATTGCTCAAAGAAAGCTTTAGATGATTTAGTACCACCACCAGTAAAGGTTCTCCATCCCTTAGCAGCCTCTTCCACAGCACCTTTTTTTATTATTTCTCCTTTTGCCCCAATTTTAAACAAACCAGTAAACCTACCCTCTGCTGGATATAGTCTCGCCCTAGATAACTTCCCAGATATAAATTGTGTACCGGTTGGTGTTTCTCTACTAATACCTCCAAACTTAAAATGTTCTGGTTTAGTTGCTACATCGAATCGAGTTAACCATTCTTGTTTAGTCCCAACATCAAATGGTTTTTTACTAATCCACCTTCTTCTAGTTACTGCCTCAGTCCTAATATTCTGAACGGTATTAGGAGAAATATAACCCTCACCAGCAGTTACCTTTATACCTAACTTATCTAACTTAATGTTTCCAAAATCAGTTCTAAAAAATCCTTCTCTTGTTGTTCCTTTCCCAAATGTAGTAAATTTCAAAGAACCTTTTATAACATCTTCACCAGGTTTAACAACCCCTTGCCTCATAAAATCTACTACTCTAGTTTTAACAGACCCCTTACCAGCTAGTATTTTATATCCACCCTTTGCGTCCATTTGTATAGGTAATATCAATTCAGCTTCAGCAGAAGCTACACCAGTTGTTTTAGATGCTGATACTTTTAGAACGGTTACTCCCTTATCTTTACCAATCTCTCGGCCTGTTATAGTCCACGGTTTTGCCTTCAATGCCGCCGCTCTCCCTGTTGTTATTTGTCCTCCAATTTGTCCGGCATAAGTAATACCAGACATTCCAGCAAATAATAAACTAACTCCGGCTTCTCTTCTATATCCTTTATATTTTTGGAGTAATTCAGATTCAGTTACTTCCTTCCCCTTTAGAGATTGTTGCCATGCTGCACCAATATCTGCTAAAGCCTCTTTTCTGGTAGGTTTTTTTGTACCTAAATATAATCCTTTAGCTCCAAAATAAGCAATACCAACAGGAGGAGCAACACCACTAACAACCGCAGCAGTAATATCAATAGCGGTTTTTATTTTTCGCTTCGTTCTTTCTTTAATAAATTCAGGATCAACAAATTTATATGCTTCTCTAAATCCTGTTGCTTTGCTTAACTTATCCTTAAATGCTTTGGATTTCTGAGCCGCCGTTAATTGTTTATCAAACTTAATAATTATATTACTTTGAAGTTTTCTATTAGCAGTATCAGTTATTCTATCAAGAGCTTCATTACCTCTCATTACAGACATCTCACCACTATCAATTTTAGCCTGTATTTTATCTAAAGAATTTTGAAGAACTGCTTGGGCTTTAGTGGTTTCTTCTTCTATAATTTTATTAGCAATTCTATCGGCTTGTTGTTGATAAAGAACTTCAACTGGTATAGAAATATCAGGATCAATAACTTCTCTTAATTTTAATTCTTCAAAAACAGACCTCTCACGAAATCCTGTTGTTGTATCTGGTGTTATAGTTCCAAAAACAGGTTCTTGCCATGTAATATCTTTAGCTCTTACGTCAAACCCAACTCCTCTGTATGCTTCTATTGTGGGGGTTATTCCACTTCTTAAAGATGCTATATATCTTTGTTGTGCTGATGATATTGTTGGTGCTGTTCTTTCTGCGATAATTTGTTCTTGTCGTGTTGGGATTTGAAATGGAGATTTTTTTATTTGTTTCAATTCTTCTATGGCTGATACATCTCCTCTTCTAGCTAATTCTTCAATTAATCTTATACGGCCAGTGTCTCTATATTTCTCTTGAAACTCTTTAGTTAATTCTATGGCACCACCCATAGCATATCTCTCGGCATCAGCTTTTGATGTTGTTATGCTTGCTCTTCCAGTTATTGGATCAATATATCTATAAACACCAGGAGTGATTTCTGTTACTTTACTTGGGATAACAGAAGTCCTTCCTCCTGTTCTTATCCTTTGTCTAATTGCTCCAGCTTCTTTTCCAAGCGTTTTCTCTGCTTGTCTTAATTTTTCTCTTGCTTCTGCCGTTGCCTTTTTTTGGGCAGGAGTCATTCCCATTAATCACAAGCCTCTTTTATTTGATTTTGAAAAGCTTCATTTATTCTATTAATATAATGTTGTGATGATTCAAGTGGTAATGGTCTCCTTTTATATGGAATACCAGTCTGTCCTCGTTCTGAATCACAATCAAAATCTTCTCCAATTAACACTGGAGTTGCGTAATATCCATAAAGAACAACCGAACAGATTACTATCGCCACAACCCCAATAACTAAAAACTTATTCATAAATTCACCTCCCTTATACGTCTCTTATAATATTTTGCCATAATCTTTTTCTCCTATTTAAAAATAAAAAATATTTATTTCTCTTAACACCCCTTCTCCTAAACGAACCAAGCCAGTTATACATTAAAGACTTTCATCTCTAATTTAGTTTTTTTCAATAATTGGAATCTCATATTCTATTATTAGAGGTGTGTTAAGTATTTAAAGTTTTGTAATTTAAAATTATTTCTTCTTCTTTTTATAATCTACAGCCAAGGCCTTTATGGCTTTTTTATAGCTACCATATTTTTTTATATAAGGTCCCATCCTTCCTTTCATAAAATCTGTCCAATCACTCATATAAATAATACTAATTAATAGTTTAAATACTTATGTATTGGGTAGAATGTAAACCTTATATATACCAATATCTTATATTATTATGCAAGATTTAAAATTATTTACCTATAAAATGATTGGATATATACTTGGGTTTCTAGGAGCAATATTATTAATTGGTGGTCGTGGTGTTGTTAGTGTTGGATTTTTTTTTGTTGGTGCTTTTTTAGTATTTAAATCTAATAAACAGCGAGTGATCATTTATAATGGAAGAAACTAAAAGTGACGGATTTAAGCCAAGCTGGAGACCAAAATATCAATCTGAATTTTCAATGGGGCAGTATGATTTTGCAAGGTATGATAAGACGCTAATTAATATAGATCAACTGAGTGGAATTGTTAATTCCACTGCGCTTCCATCGTTAGAATTAATGCAAAAATTTCTTTCTGAGTTAGTAAATTTATATGATGACTTTAAACCATTAATCGCTCTTGGTAATTTACAGAAAGAATACGACGTTTTAATAAAAAAAGGAATTGTATTAAAAAGGAGATGGGAACAGTCATTAAGGTCTAGGGCACCTATTAGTAAAAAATTAATATTCGATTTTGTAGATTTATGTAAGGATTTAAAAACAAAACTATATTCAACAAAACAAGTTATTGGACTAGGTATTGTTGTTAGAAGAAATATGACAACCGCTGAAAGAATTAAAAAGGGGATAAGGGGAGATAAGAATTTTGATAATCTCCCTACGGCATAATGAGTGTTAGAGAAAAAATAAAAGTTATTGATCCAGATTTTTTTAAAAATTTAGACCCAAACTTAAAAATATTTGTCAGTGAAATTAGGAAGGATTTACGAAATGAGGGGCATGTAGTGATTGCTGTTACTGGTTATCCAGGATGTGGAAAATCAAATGCTGCGGCAATACTTGGTACTATGATTGACCATGATTATGATTTTGATAAAAATATTTGTTTTATACCTAATTCTGCACAAATAGAAAAACAATATATGGAGCTTCCGATACATTCATTTTTACATATAGATGAAGCCTCGAGGGGATTACATAAACATAAGTGGCATGACAAAGTACAACAAAAATTAAATGAATTATATGATGTGAATAGAGAAGGTCATCATTTATGTACTGCTTTATTGATGCCTAGGTTCCAGAATTTTGCAGAGAATTTTAGAAACTTTATGATTAAATATTGGGTGCATGTGCCAATCAGAGGACTGGCGATTTTCTATAAAAGGGACGACGACAAAGATTGCCGTGATCCGTGGCACATTGATGAGAATTATAAACTTAAAACTAAAAGGTGGAAGAATAAAAGAGTGTTTGAAAGAACACTGGGCGAATCTGTTAGGGTTGAACAATACACACAATGCTACTGGTTTTACACAAAGATTCCTCCTGTTCCTAAAGAGGTTTGGAAAGAGTATCAAGAAGCGAAATTGGATTCTAGGACTAAAGATGAAGATGTAGATACTGAAACAGAAAGTTATCGTGATAAAGTTAGTAGAGAAAGGATAGAAAGATGGCGGAGAATTTTAGAATTGAAAAATAAGGGACTGACCCATAGTCAAATTGGTGTGGAGATTGGAGTAACAGCAGATACTATCAGGCGTTCCATGAGAAGTATTGAAGACTACGAGAAAATGAAAGGTTTTAAGGAGGTTGGCGATGGCGAGTAGAAGTGTGACATGGCACGGAAGATATACTTTATTATTATATAATCATATATACCATCATGATTTTAATGTGGAGTTAGAGGGAGGTTACAAAACATATCTTTTGTAAGGTCGATTAACATGGAGGAATGGAGTAGTAAAGTTATGAGAGATCTTGATGGTTTCTTTAAAGAAGGCCAGAGAGAAAGTATTTATGCAGCTTGTAAAAGCGATAGAGATAGGGTTCTAATAAGACTTCTCTGGAAAAGCGGTAGAAGAATAAGTGAGTTATTACAATTAAAAGTTAGAGATATTGATTTTGAAAACAAGGATATTATCTGGCATATCTTAAAAAAGTCTAAAAAAGTAATTGGAAAGAATGGTGAGAAACTTAAGTATATTGGTAAAGATGGTGTAGAACACTACCAAACAAAAAGAATAGATTTAACAGTTAGAAAAGCAATGGATCAAAAAACATTAAATATATTAAAAAATTATGTCGAATCTAAAAAATTAGAACTGAATACATATATACTGGAAAGTCCATATAAAGCCGAATGTCACTTATCAAGGCAAAGATGTTGGGAGATTGTACGTGATGTTTGTTTTAAAGCTGGAGTGTTTAAGGTTGGTGGAAGCGATCCACATCCACACCACTTCAGACATAGTTACGCAATTGATTTAGCTAAGAAGATTAAAACACCTGCTGGTATGATAGTTATTAAAGATGCTTTAGAGCATGCAACCGTTGCTCAAACTGAACAATATCTTAAAATAGGTGGTGGAGAGCTAAGGCAATATCTTGAAGATTGATATTAACGGCGGTTTATAGTTCCGCCAAACTTTCTTTATAATACAGCACCGAACACAACATTACCCCACAATACGGGTCAACACTTATATTTTACTCTACTAAACTCTACTTTACCAAACAACACAGCACAACGCCATACCGAACATTACAAAACATCACGATACTTTACGTCACATTGAATATGAATTTGCCTCAAAAATAAAAGGCAAAATTTTAAATCTTTACTTGACAATACTACACGATACTTTACAAAACAATACGTAACTTTACAAAACAGCAACGGCACTAAGCCCAACTAAGTGTAATAGTAATAGTTATTTAGGATAATCTTTTATCTTAAAAAGTTTCATTGTAACCGTCAAATTTTCCATCATAGTTATCATTTTGTCTAATAGTTGTTTTTTATAGTCGATATTAACAATTGCATCTTCTAAGCTTACATATACTATTTCAGATTCTTGATTTGTAACACTTAAAAAAGACCTCTGCTCTATTGGATTTCCATCTACAACTAATTCTTCTACTATGTGACTGGTAATATTTCTTGCTTGATTTAGTCTGTGTTGCTCTCCGCAAACTGTATCGTCCCATTCAAAATGTTCGTGCAATGGGTTCTTCTTAATCTTAGCTTCTTTAACTATCTCTTCACTTCTAAGATTTCCTCCATTCTTTTTACGAATTTCGTCTAAAGTCTCTCCAATAACTTGTGCCTCATCTTGTTTAAATGGCGCACCAGTTCTTGCTTTAAATGTTTTAACCGAGTTTATACATTCCATAACTTCCTCCACTTTTACATCTTGGAGACCATATACCAATACCATAGTAAAATCCCGCGTAATTTATTAGGTTTGCCAAATCTTCTTTTGATATGTTGTTCTGATCAAATTGTATTTGTAAAACGCAACTCCATTCGTGAAACTGTGGTGTATATTTCGTATTACTTTGAATACTGTGTTCTAATATATCTTGTTTCTTAAACTCGATTGGTACTAATCCATCTGTAGAATTTACAATCTGAATACCTTTTAGTAACTTCTTTGAAAAGAACTTATCTCCGATAAAAGATGTTGATTCGATTAACCCAGCTTTAAATCCTATTGCTGGGAATCCTATAGTTCCATCTTGAGTCCTATGTACTGCCTCTAAAGTTTCCTTATCAATATCTCTTGGTTTCTTCTTTGTCTGGCTCTTACCCATTTGTTTCTCTGTAATTTGCTTCTTTGCCTCATCAGGAAACTTATCCATTAATAATGGGCTTGTTCCAGTTATCTTAAAATTAATTATAGATAAATTGATAGGTTCAACTAATACTGTAGTTTCTTTTACTTTTGGTTTATTTTTATTTTCTTTTTTCTCCATTTTGTATTCCTCCTTTCATCTTATGTTAACTTAATTATTCTTCCAGTAATCTTCAATAATATGCCAAATATTCATATCAGAACCAATAACTTTTAACCCACTTCCTACTGGATTTTCAGTACGAAACGTTCCAATTAATGTTCCTTTAGAATTAAGTTTTGTCACATAATGAATATCACAGTAAATTTTATCAGCAGTATTATTTGAACATTCTTCACACAACTCAGTATCTTTTAATGCAGTTCGATGAATTACTCTATAACATTTATTATTCAGATAACCACTCTCGTCTTTAAAATCAGCGACTATAAAATAGGTATCTTCATCTTCTACATAACTTATAGAATAACTTATGTCATTAAACCTATTAAAACCGAATGGTTCTGGATTAGCCAATTTAAGTGAAATATTATTAATAAAAATAATATTTTCATCCTCAGACACATCATAAGATAATCTGTCAATAGAGTCTTTAGTTTTTTCATAAGTTTCCCCAACAACACTTGGATTTACGAAAATAAAGAAAACACCAATAAATATAACTGCACTAACTATCGAATACAAAATAAATTTTAAAAAATTATTCATCTTTCTTCTCCTTAATAATTCTAACTTTATTATAACAATGAGGGCAAGTAGCATACCATTCACTCTTTCCTTTATACTCCCATTCGTGCTTACATCGTTTACATTTCATAAATATACTACTCACTACCTATATATAAAGCTTCCTAATTAAAATCCCAAAGATAATCCCTTCCCTTTACCAACAGCTTTCGGCTTCAGTGGTTGAAAACACTTAACACAACAGTCTAAAACATCGCCATCGTTATCTTCGCCTTTGTTAAATACTTTAACTTCACATCTTTCATCTTTATTTTCGATAGGTTTTTTACACCAATCACAAACTAATTTTTCTGGTTCTTTCATTTTTTACCTCCATTATTATTTATTTCTACAATCAGCTCATCTCGCATATAAAAACATTCTTCATAGTAATAATCTAAGAAAGATCCTATATTTAATTCTTTCTCTTTAATCTCAAAAAAACATAACTGGCAATCATTAGTTTTATATTTTGTAACTGTAAGCGCAAGGAGTGCTAGTGAAATTATCAAAACAATCTTCAACAACTTAATCGCCTTATCACTATCCATAATAACCTTGATTCCTATCCCATTTAATTATACATTCATTTCTAAGTAGACCAGAATACAAATCTGTAACATTAACAGTCTTTATATAAGGTTTATCTAGAATAATACCAGAATATTGTGTAGTTATAAAATCTATTTGACATTTATCACAAGAATTATCATGACCTCTGATATATATAGACGCTGAAAGTAATAAAGATACAACTATGCAGAATACTAATATAATTATTTGTGTTTTATTCTTCATAGTAATGTAAATAATAGCCAAAAAAACCCAATGGCGAACAACCAAAAGATCAATATACTTAGGCTCACTTTAATTTCTTTATCTTCAAATGATACTGGAGAGTATTCTGTCCAGCAACTTGGATGAGTTAATATAAAGTTATAATAATTCCATCTCAACCCCTTTAATTGAGAAATAGAAAATTCCATTGTTAAATCTTCAAAATTATATTTAGTAGAATGATATAACTCATGATCTATAATGACTTTTTTTAGTTTTGGATACTTATCAAGTCTTCTATTTACCCTAACAACATCTCCACACCTAGATGCAATTCCATAATTAGTTTTTATAATTTTAACCATTAAAATAATTTTTGCACTATTTTAACTAATATTATTGCCACCGCAATAGCTATCACTGTTGCTATTGACCAAAACTTGGCTTTTTCTTTAGTAAATTTGAATCTAGGGTTGAATCTTTTTTGCATATCTCTACTCTGCATATCTAACTTATTGCTTTGTATTTTTAATCTTTCAATTTCTCTTTGTTTATCAAAAGCGATTTGTTTATCTTCATTCTCTCTAGACAATCTTTCAATTTCTCTATCCTCTGAAGACTGCTTTGGTTCAGTTTGTTTTGGTGTTGGTTGTGTTATTTGTTCTTCCATTTTTTACCTCCTAATTATTTAAATTCCTCCATCATTTCACTCACAGTATCCTCTATAATAGGTTCTGCTGGCTTTGTAAGCTGTCCTGAGTGTAACTTTATCATATTTTCCTTAACATGGTAAAACTGTTTCAAAGCATAGTATTGAAACCATGAAATGGCCAATCCCATTAATGTCCATGGTAAATAACCAATTTCCCATGTCTGAATAAATAAGGTTAAATTTCTGAGAAATAAAATGACAAAGGCAGAAAATAAAATCCACATAAAAGAGTAATCAAATTTTGCTTTCGTAACAGGATTACCTTTAGTTACTTTATCTCCTAATGAAAAAAACATCATCAGTGGATTTTTTCTAGGTTTTTTGTCACTCATTTTCTTCTAGTTTATTTTTAATTGCCTTTCTAAAGAACAACAACATCGCACCCAATATTAAAAAAATCCAAGCTTGTAACCAATTCTTTGCAAATATTGCAGCAAGTTTAAAATATTCCGGGTCATTAGAAATGATATATTGATTATACGCACCATTATAGACCGCTAGAATTGGAGTTAGTAAAAGTGTTAGAAATATTTTTATGCTGAAAAATCCAACCAGAAAAGCTCCAAGAATATATAAAACAAAAAGAAAGAAGTTTGTCTTCTTTCCAAAAACTTTTAAAGTTTGTTCACTTTTGTTTTGTTGTTGTTTGTCTTTCATGGCAGGGGTTTCAACAGAGACGTGGCGATACTGGGTTAATTCTCAGTATCGTTTTTATTTAATTCTGAAATTTCGCACTCGAATCCAGCTTGAGTATATTTTTCACTATAAAATCTTAATAATATGTCTTCTACTTCATTATCTGTTTTATCGTCGACATTAAATTGTTCTTTATTTAAAATTACTTCCTTATTTTCTGCAAATATATTAATTCTAATCCACTTTCTACCCTCTGTAACAATTGCCCCTCTTGCCTTTGTACTTGTTATTATTGCTTGAGCTTGCTCTGATTGATTGAATTTAAAATATAAAATCTTACCATCTATCCTAAGAATTCCAGAAACGTCTCCCATATTAGGATCTTTTTTGTTAAATTTTAATTGTTTCATTTTATCCTTGATATTTTATGGCATAATGAGCAACAATACATAATACGACGGTCAATACAACAATTGCTCCCCAGGCGCCGAATATCCATCCGATTAATGCTGGCACAGTAAGGATTAATATAAGTATTAATATCTGCTTTAGTATTTCTTTACCATTTTCCATGATTTAGTTTACCAAAATTGATTTAACTTTTTGATTCCTATATTGTTTCTATAGCATATCATCTTTATAAAGTTTACATTCTTTACGGTAGCCCTACAGTCTATACATATCCTTTCTTTTTTTTTTGGCTGGAATCTTCTTCCGCATTTATTACATGGTCTTGGTAGTGGAATTTTTACGTCTCCTCTTTATGTTTAAATCCTTATGTAAACATTATTACTAATTGGATCTACTCTGGATTTTTTTATAAATTTTTCTTCATCGATTATTCCCGTTCCATTAAGCCTCCTAAGGGCTATTAATTTTCTCTTCTGAAAAGTATATTGTATATCTTGTATCTTAAGCTTACCATTCTGTCTCCCGACTGGAGTTGCTGCGGTGAAAGAAGATTTATCTGCTACGCTTCTTCCTGCGTTTAATTGATTAAATTTTTTGATAGCAAAATCATTTGTACTAATTAATTTTCTTCTTCTAATGTTCGTGTTCTTCACATTCGATGAAGAAGAAGACCTACTACTCCCACTTTTTGATTTACTCTGGGTTATAACTCTACTTGTTTTTAATATCTTACTCCTTCCACTAGTCCTTCTTTTTTGTATGATTAATCTAGACCTTTCTCTTTGTGCGGCCTTCGTGGCCCTCCTTGCAGCTCCTCTAGCTGCTATGGTTGATTTCAACACCATAAAAAATATAATAGTTTAAACTTTATATATTTAATTGTTTTCACCTTTACGCCCTTGATTTAAATTGCGAACTTTATTTTTCAGCCACATCATATTTGCCTTATCGAACATTATTATAAATACCCAGAATATTCCTACATATCCGGCATATTTCGCAGCATTACCTATAATAGTTATATCTTTTCCAGCTTGTTCAAGGATATAAATAGAAAGAACTAATACCAACAAATAACTGCATAGACACATAATATAAAATTTTAGATATGCTATAAATACTAAACAGTCCCATACTCCAATAAAAAAATTCTTTAGTTTCTTATTCATTTCTTCTTAACCTCCCTTTTAATACTATTAGTTTTACTTCCCATATGATTTAAATTGCATCGTTGTATAATGTCTAGTATCATAAAGAATAATAGAACATCTGTGAAAATAAAAAATTGTATCCAATAATCATACAACATACCCACAAATGATCCAAAGATTAATCCCATATAAACCCAATTGCCTGTCGTTAGATTCATTTTTTACGACTCCCTTTTTTAATATTGCGAACTTCCTTCTTAGCTCTTTTCTTTGCAGTTTCCCAATTACATATTAACCAATCTATAAAATATACCAATATTGCTAAAGAAAACAATGCTATCATCCCAACTATTAATAATCCTACAATTAAATCTTTTAAGAAAATTATAAACTCTTGTACTTCATTGATACTTAGTAATCTGTACATCCTATACAATAATAATAAACTTAATGGAATTATTACAAACCCAGTCTCTTTCCATTTCTGTTGCCAGAAATACTTCCAAGTTAAACTTCTCTCTTGTTTATTTCCCATCCTTACTCCTTTGTTTAGAATTACGAATAAGTCCTATGTCTTCATCACATGAATAAGTATTACCATTAACTATTCTTGTCTTGAAGATAGCCCCACAATGTATTTCCTTTTCACACATTAAGTCATAAATTTCATTCCCGAATTTATCATAACATGGTACATCAATACTATATTTATATTCTGAAGTTGCTCCATCAATCATTAATAATGTTATTAATACCATCATAGAACCAAATACAATTACAATAAAACATAATACCATTACAGGGAAAATATCTTCTTTATTCATCTTTGCCTCTCTTCGCGAATTGTTTAGGTTTGTTTTTATTTCTATCTCTGATCTCCTTTGAAGATATTACTTTGCCACAATCTTTGCAATGCATTCTGGGACTTGCGTTGTGTCCAAATGGATGATTCTTCTTTATTCTTTTGTGTTTACATTCCATCATTCTTGTTTCCTCGTATATAGGAATCCATTAGGATACATTCTTTTCCATAAAATGCCCATTTCTTTAGTTGTAAAAAATAACCCTATTCCTCCTGTCAATGTAATAATTCCTGTAAACAACCAGTCTATTAAATTTATCATTCAGATTCTCCCTTCTTCGCGTAACGTTTTCTAATTAACCAGATACCAACCAGAATTAATATACCGATTATGATTATACCTATTATTCCATCTGCTTTCCCGAATGAATGGTCAAGAACATCATTGCCTGTATGTGCTAAAACATTTGGTAATATTTTCATTCGTCGACCTCCACCTTCACGTCGTCTTTTGGATAACATGCAATTATCATCCCACCAGGAACTCCAATTAACATAATGAATAACAATACGAAATCTAATACGTCATTTATTCTTCCAAACCACATTGCTAAGGCTATGCTCCCAAAAGATATAATTGCTCCGATTATGAAGTTTTTTATATTTATCATTGTTCCACCCCTAATTTAATTAAAAACATTCCAAGTAATGCTGGTATTATAACCAATAAACATAACCACTCATTTTGCCCAAACCATGTTCTTTCTATATCTTCACACATTATCCCTTCTAGATTAATTCTATTCATTCCATCAACACATGGAGTTTCTCCGATTACTTCTGAAGCCCCTCCTAAAAATAGAGCAACAAATGATAATATTATAATAAACATGCCAAGTACTATTACTATCTCTTTTAAAGATTCACTCATCTTGTTCTTCTCCTGACACTAAGGCGTCGTCCTCTTCCTTTTGAGACTTTTTATAACATTTGTCTGAACACCAGTAATGCATCTTCTTGGAACTGAATTTTCCTCCGAAGGCAACGGCGTCTCTTTCATTGGTTGGCTTTTTGCAAATATCACATTTTTTATCTTTCTTTTTATGCCAATATGTCAGCTCATCCATATCTGCTGGTGCTGTCCAAATAGCTCTTTTACATTTAGGACATCTTGCTGTCATGTTAAATCCGCAAATACTTTGATTCAGTTCTATAGTTAGTTTGATATTCTCTCTCTTGCATCTATGACAGTATGCAAAAATCTCCTGTGGACTATGCCAATGTTCAACTTCCCCTGTAATACTTATGTGTTCACTCATCGTCTTTTTCTCCTTTAACGTCGTTTAATAATTTTACAACCTCATTAGCTTTCTCAAGCATTGGATTAGGGATCTCATTAGTGTCTGTTGGAACAAAAGTATAAATGTTTTCACCAAATTCTGATTCTTCTATTTTCCCATAACAATGTCCTTCATTATCCATAAATCTTACTTCCATAAAAATGTCATCTGTTATCATGGTGCTGAAACTCTCCCTTTTGCGTCGTCTAATTTTAATTGTTTGCAAATATCTTCAAATAAATATGCTTTAAATTCTTCATCTATTATCTCTAGGTGTTCTGTGTATAGTTTTATTACATGATGAAGTTCGTGTAATAAATGGTAGAAGTTACCTGGCTTATCACCATTTACCCATGCTATAAAGAAACTATCGCATGGGCTTTCTTTGTAGATAAATTCTGCTATTCCCGTTATTTTATCTTCTCTCTTAAAATTGAAATCTACTCCCAGCTTCTTCGTCTGATTAATTAACTCTTCTTGACTACATCTTAAAACATATAGGCTCCATCCGAATGGTAATTTTATTTTATTCATTTTCTACCTCGATTGCGAATAATTTCTTTAGCCTATTAATATCTTCTGTTTCAAATAACTTATCACACCCACCCACCCATGCATCAATTAGAGATTCTACACAACTTTTACAAAGACAGCACTCT
>Ga0114923_10000258_pt1 | contig 44228 bp, 65 predicted proteins | sample SumtaG_FD_89578 | JGI IMG/M metagenome (GOLD analysis project Ga0114923, IMG submission 89578) | Deep subsurface microbial communities from Indian Ocean to uncover new lineages of life (NeLLi) - Sumatra_00157 metaG | ecosystem: Environmental > Aquatic > Marine > Oceanic > Sediment | place: near... | reverse complement strand
ATACTTGACCTCCCCTGTTGCTCCTAGAGGACCGGACTGCGTTACTTTGGAGTTGCCCAAGGCCGAATCCCGCAAAGTACCAATGTTTTTTGGAACCCTATGCGATGACTCGTTCTCGACTTTAAGTAAAAACTTTGCCAACGCCGTAACATACGCACTAGGCGCAGCTTTGTTGGTGATTGACTCAATCGTACTTACTAAATTCCCGATACCCTTAACTTTCATCTAAGTACACCTTGTATAAGTAGTTACGAGTCGGGATCGACCTAACATAGCTTACAGAAACGACTTGTAACGCACCACCCGGTATTGCATCTCGAGGAACATCTTCAACTAGCCCTTTCCAAAGATATGACCCGGTGTCCACGGCTGCCTCTAACCAAACACTTGTGCTGGAGTCTATAAGAGCTCCGCTAGCTTGGTATTCAACGACAGGCCCAGCTTTACCCGTAGAAAATTGCCACCTGCCCATAAGTTGTACTGGGTTTAACCAGGTGTACCCTCCGAGACCGTCTCTTACAGGCGGGGGCCAACTAACTGTTGGTTCATCTAATAGTCGATCAGTCCAATAACCCATTATAGCGAATACCAAACAGCTGGCACCTTTCCTAGCCTGCTCAAAATACCGGTTGGGTCTAATGTAATCGCCATTTGACCCCATCTAGTAGACATCAACCCAGTTGTGTCAGTCCCTTGACCCGGGCTGTCCCCATACGTCACCGCCGCATCCCCAATCTTCTCTTGGGTGATTCTGGTTGACGGATCTCGCAAGGCCACCATATGTGCTGCTAAGTTCCGCTTCATCTCTATTTGCAGATCATTTGGCACAGCACGGCTGCCCAAGTGGCTCCGATAGAGAACTAAAGCACCAGCAATTAGACCCTCCAGCTCTCCATCAGAAACATCAGTTGTTATTATTTCTCGCACCATTCTAGGTGTGATAGTGGCATTAGCCATGTGATACCCCTATGGTGTTGGATCGTAAACAAGATCTCCGTGAATTATCCCACATTGGCCTTTGTAGTCAGAAATCATCATTGGCATACTTATAGTCATAACCTTGAACTTATGATCCCAATTCGGTGTTCCTGGTGGTTCCCATGCCAAAGCACGGAGGGGCATGCCGTTGATAAGCATGACAGTATCCGAGGTCATCTCAACCAAAGCAACGTTATCGTTAGGCACGTAATTTGATACCCTAATGCCAATAAGCCCCGGCAATTCCATTAGCCTACTACGAATCGATCCGGATACCGGGAACCCTGTATTATAGGTTCCAACAACGTAGTCCTGGTTTAACCTTGTTTGATATTGCCAAGGTATATATAGCATCCAAGGACCAAAATGATTCGCTTGCATAGACAGAGACATCATCATGTTAATATCTGCTAAGATCTGATCTGGATCCGAATCTATTGCTGCCCACGACTTGCCAGGAGGGGTGTCCCCACCACCTAAAAGATACCGCTGCCTGGAAGGATAAGTGAAATACCCATACGCAGTAGCCCCATTAGCAGTGAGAATTCCATTAAACAAATTATTCTCTAATGTTCTAGTAACTGACCTTGTAGCCTCTTCGACTAGTGCGAACCCCAATGGCATGCCGATTCTTGCAGCCATAGCCATCTGGTTTGTATTTATATTGAAATCTTTGTACGTAACCATCATAGGCACAGACAAATCGTCCATTGCTAGAATGGCAGAATCTGACGTTGTATCAGGTGTTACCGATACCGTGGCAGCCCCAATCTCTGAAATACGTTTACGAGTATATACACTTGAACTCATACCATCGTAGGTCATATTAGTTGCAGGATTAGCGTTCAAATCAGCTATCCCTACAAGATTCTCTTTTGCAGTCCTAATCAACGTGTCGTCGATCTGTTCCCACGCTTCTCTAGGCAAAGTCTCAAAGCTTCTGTATTTACGGAAATCAATCCTGTTTCCATTGTACAACGACATCATGGCTAATTCGTGTGCTTCGGCTCCCAAAACAACGTTCGCCGTTTGAGTTCCATTGATTGTATCTGACATGACTTTATCACCTGTTTTTTATCTAACATTTTTATGATCCCTTTTTTAAATTTGAAAACCGATTTAACAACTAACTTAGGAATATTGGCATCCATAAGTCACTAACGGGTGCAGTTTTAACCCGATCTATCAAAGATATACCGACTACAGCACCAGGCTTGTCCGTAGCTATGACAAGTTTCCTCAAAGTCCCGTCATTGCCAGAAACGAGATAATGACCTGTGTGGACATCATCCACTGTATCAGCATCGTACCGGGCTAAAACCATATCTCCAGGCCTACCCCATCTTAGCATTACTCGTTCCCCAATTTCGTATACATCGTTTATTGTCCCGCCCATATACCCGTTTTCTACAGCAAAAAGTGGTAGATAAGCGCCCGCGTCTTCCACTGCAACATCTTCTTGTTCTTCTACACCCATAACACCATCGGTGACTTTTATAAGCCTGCACAGTGACCCTGGTCGTACCTGAGCTAACGCGAAAAACTCACCACTTAATGGTGGCAAAGTCATACTAAGTGCTATAATGTTGTTATCTTCAAGATTGTGATACGAATTCATAATTGTTTTATCCTTGTATATTAAAATATTTTAACTCTAACTCGAGTATCAGCCTCTACAGGAACTCCTCCGTTAAGCTTTTCCATCGATATGCCAACGACAGCAGAATAAGGGAAAGAAGTCTCCCATGTATGAAGCATTCCATTCCCAGAAGAGCATAAAACAGTGCCAACGATTATGGCTGTACCAATCGGCACGTAGCATAGCACAATGTCCCCATGCTGGCATATCCTTGCCATAACTCTTTGACCATCAGAATAAACGTCGTCGATAGACTTCCCGTGGTAGATATTTTCAACGGCAAAGAAAGCCTCTGCAGTACTGTCAGCAACATTATGAGCGAAAACTTGACCTCCTGGCTCCGCCAATAGCAGCATCCCTGGGTATATATCCCCAATAGCGAAAGATTCGAGATATTTACTCTTGCTTCCAACACTGAGTTGCACTGTGTGGTTGTCCACATTCTCAAGGTTATCCATAAAAACCTCTTTATATAATCTGCATTCTAATCCGAACGACACTACCTATATCCCAACCGACCACCGCTTCAAGGGCTAGAGCCATCGCAAAACTATCCGTTTCATTTATTCGTTTCCGGAGCGTGCCGGGGTAGAGTCCGCCGGTAGCCACCAATACTTGTCCCCACGCTAAGTCCCCAACAACACCAGCTTGGTAGTATATTCCTAAAACTACGTCACCTGGCCTCATCGCCCTCATCATCACCCTGCCACCTTCATCGCCTTTTAAATACGGTGTTTGAATGCTACCCCCATCGTAAGGGTTTTCCACAGCAAACAACCGCTCTCCGGTTATACTACTATACCCTTGCGGTTCAACAGGGAGTCCATAAAATGGTTCTGGTGGCTCCCAAACACTCCGTTCGACTGCCATGCCAGGCCATACATTGTAGTGGTAGCTGATCCCCTCAAAATAAGGCGAGGAGTTAGGAACAGAAAGGGATATTGTTTGATTATTAATTGTGTATCCTGGTATTGACATGCCCCCCCCTACATTTTACGAACTTTTAAGTACCACTCCGAAGTAGGCACTAGTGGATCGAACCCAGGATCGCTCTCCATCGCCAGAGCTACTGGAGCAGGATCGGCAGAACCCGCATGCCCAAGTGGCTGCAAGCCACCGTTTGGTCCAGCTTCTAGGAAAGCTCCTTCTTGTATATCAGGCCACAGCAACAAATTGAATTTGACAAAAAACACATCTCCTGGCCTAAAAATTCTTGCCATCACTCTGCTAAAAGGAGAATCGTACGTAGTTAGTATCGAGCCGCCATGGTATCCATTCTCCACTGCGAAAAGCCAAGAACCAGACGAAACACCTTGACCGGTGTAACGGGTCACATACCCAAAAGCATCAGCCGCCAACAACATACCGGGGTTTACATAATCGCCTCCCAATCTGAACTCTTCGTAATGGCTATCAGGTGATACATCCAGCCCCACCTGAAAATGGGTTGTTTTATCGAAAAAAGCCATTGCTACACCTGTGTACTCTTATCAAATGAAAGGTCTTTGAAAGTTGCCCATGTATCAGTATTCTGTTTACCACCAGAAGCAGCCATAAGCTTATAATCACCGCTTGAAGACGCGTTCACGTTCTCTTTGACAGTAACTGAATTGGCGAACTCATCGACCAATTTAGCGATGCTTTCTAGCAAGGACAGCTTGTCGATGGTGCATAACTCTTTTTCACAAAATGTAACCTTGTTGCAGGATATGATCGTGTCTATATGCCTCTGCCTAGCAAGTTTGTGTGCCTCCATGGCAGCCACAACGCCCTCTCTAACATCTGCTGGAGCCTCGTTTAGCCAGCTGTTCATACTAAAGTTCTCGTCAACTTTCGCAGGTGTTGCCGCACTCGCGGACACGCTAGCTCGATCAACAGCCGCCTCAATCTTATCAACAACAGCCTCAACCTTTTTTTCGCAATTTTCCATATCATCACCTTTTGCTTTTTTTGTTTGCTCGTTAACGGTAACTGCCTTAATAGAAAGGTCAGTATCCTTATTAGAACGCGTATACGCAGAAGCACGTATGCCGCATCCATCTTTCCAACTGCATGCGCCCTGGCCATCCGGTAGTACAGCTAGATGGTCACCAACGATGTTGGTCATGCTGTAATCGTACTTTGTGGTATCAGAGCTTCCAACTCTAGGAGGTATCAAGTCACCGAAAGCTCCGATACTTACATCAATGCGGTCGCCATTCTTTACTCTGTTGGTTATGACCGCACCTCTATCGTTATCAATCCACAGGTCAGCTTTTAAGCTCTGCGCTGCTGCATCGTACCGTGTATTGAATACGTAGCCCACCCATTGTTTATCGAATGTCTCTGGGCTGTTGCACGTTTCCTGAGCATCCGGATGGTTTATTGCTACGGGTCTGCCATTCCAAGTATTAACGCTTTGTTTAAGGTCTTTAGAAGAGAAATGTAGGCTGGTAGGTTGATGGTCAGCCCCTACATTTGGAAAGTAGGAGCCTTCTACCATCATGGTTGTGGGTAGTATTGTGTGTGTCTTGCCTAATAAGTCGGCTTGAGCATATGTGTTTTTGTCTGAGTAGGAAATGTTTCCTGTGATAGTAACTTTGGTCTTGTCCATAGGGATCCTGTTTAACAACCTGGACGGTCAGGATGGATGGACGTATTCCCGGTGTTCTGTCCTGTTGAACTCGGGCACTATGCCGGCCCGGGGAGGATCGAACTCCCGTCTCCGGAAATTACGTCCAAAAGCTCTTTTTATCGAGCAACTGACCTATCAATGTTAAATCCCTATTTTCTGAAACTTTTAGAAACTACCAAAAAGATCTACCTTTTACATGTTTGGCTAATACTTAAAGAACTACGTGTACGCTTTGACCGGTGATGTTATCCACTATATGTTCTCGTTCACTTCGGGGGCCTATCAACCGAGGACTTGTATCACTAAAGGCACTAATACTCAGGTTGACTGGCTTGCCTTCTCTAACTGCGTCAACTATTTTTGCACCTTCAACATTGAACACTACCAAATCAGCGGTAAGACTGCAATTCTCCTCACAGAAGTGGGTATTGAATACAGCCCCCACGCTTTTTGACCATACCCGAGCATAAGCTTCCTCGATCATAATTAGAGGGCTACCGTCCCAGGTACGCAGGCTACGTTTAAGCACCGGGCCGCTGAGAGCTAGCAGCCAATCGGTGCTAGAAGGCTCAGCATTCTCTTTTTTCATCATGTATATCCCTGATGTTACTAAGATCGCAGGCACCACAGTGCAAAGTTTGCCAAGATATTCCTCTTGTTGGTATTCAGTTGAAGGTGTTGCGACTATAGAGCCGGTGGCACCTGGTATTTGAAGCATAGTTTAAATTCCAATCGTCTAAAATATTTAAAAAGAGAATAAAAAGGTCTACCTTTTTGGTAGTTTCTAAAATAACTACGAAAGACAAGATCAACAGAGCTGCTGTTGGCTTGAGTAGTTAGAGTAGAAACTACTTTTTGGAACTGCGAGAGAGCGCAGCCGACAAACCAAAACAACTCATGAGCTACCGTAGCAAACATTACAAAAACTACCACCTGCTCGTTTCGCTTTCCCTAACAGGCAAGCTCACTTGCAGTGTAAGTATCACGTTTTTGGAAAAAAGTCAAACTATATTATCGAAATAATTGATAAAAATCGTTTGGAGGATTACGCGGCATTTGAACTAGGTGACTTACTTGTACTATATACGTACAGCGGGTAATAAAATCAATACGTTGGGGCGTTCTAGCGCCATTAAATGAGAAAGCCACACAAGGTAAGGGATTTAAAACCTTATGCGGCTAACTCACTGAGTAGGTGTTATGCTTTAATCTACAAGGAATAGTACAACACCTTGTGTCACATGTCAATGCAAAAAACCCCAATACCGAACAATTTCGATACCAGGGTCTTTTGCCGTTAAACTACAATATTCTGTTAAGCCGTGAGTCTTAATACGCACATCAGATGCGATTGTCAAGCTATTACTCACCAGGCACTCTACATCCCGGCTCCATAAGAAAATCAGCTAGCTCCATTCTCAAAACTTTAGCTATCATAAACAGGACTTCAATGGATGGTATCATTTCCCCAACCTCATATTGTCTGATAGTCCGTATAAGTATCGTATTGTCTAAAGCCTTTGACAGAGCTGATATAGACAGTCCTGCGTTTTCTCGTGCAGAACGGAGCCTCCTCGCTAAATCAGCGCAAATTCTAGTTTCTAAGTAGTCGTCCATTCCACAGCCCCTTATTTAAAAGCTTTGCGCCACAGCACGTCAGACTCATCCTTGATAGCACTGGTGACTAGATCTTTGGCTTGCCCTAGCCCCACAATCAATCCTGCTCTGTACATCTTTGAATCCTGTATCAAATCCTTACCCTCGCTCAATTCCTTTTGCACTTTCGCTCTAAGTATATCAAACTCGTCTTTAATCTTTCTAAGGCAGCTACATTTATCAGGTACAGAACACATAAGACCTCCTAAGATAGCGATTAAATTCATATAACTACGCCAATAACCCGTAAAGCGCATACGACAATCCAGCACACTACAACAGCGCTTAAAAAGAAACCAACTGCCCATATAACAAAACGACCAAAAGCCCACAGAATCAACTCCAATGCTGAACCCATACCAAATCCCCTTTTCTTAAAGAATGTTTGCCTTTACATTCCACCGCCGTGATGTAAAGTTTACGGTCGTTCTTTTACAGGTGGTGGTTCGATGATACCAGGAGGTGGCTCCCACTTGCCAGGACGCTTACTATAGTCACCCATACCGTTAATTATCTCAGGCACATCAGTATCACCAGGACGAGGAATCATGTCACTTATCCCGTCACCATCTTCGTTTTCACTAGTGAAAAGATCACCCCAACAACTAAACGCAACCGTAGGAACGAATATCAGTAACGCTACAAAACAGCTAATACTTTTAGTAATTGCTTTCATTTCGATATCTCCTAGTAAGTAGCTAAACATATCGGTTAACAGCCCACTCATCGAACTCATCACGTTCATATTCTAAAGCCATTGCTACGTACGGACTGATTTCATCTAACCGTTCGTCTTCATCGTAGTAGCTTTTAAGAAACCACATCGCACCAAAGAAACAAAATACTAAACTAGCTTCAAGATATTGCATCTAGCACCTTCCTTATGGGAATATGTACTTACACACGCAGGCTCCTCTTTGTCCGTCCTCGTCACTTTCGTTACACGCTGACACCTGCAACGGCGTAGCAACAAAACAGCAACAAAACACAATGAAACACAATAAAACAGCAACGTTGACTTTACTCATTTCCATTTCTCTCCCTTTTCTTCAAAGTTTAAAAGCGTCGCCTACGGTTAACGCTCGTATGTCACTTGTAATGGCAGCCATGAGAAGATCATGACTGAACACTTGATCCTCAGCGTCAACGAACTCGCAATAGTACTCTTGTTTTACCCACCATTCACCAATTTCAGTCATTTCATCCGCTAGAAACGCTTTGGATATGCGAGGGCAGGCATCAGCAGTTATTTGCACTTTATGCCATCCCTCTCCATTCACCCACGAGTTGTAAAACCACCCCCGCTTACCAAAGGGGGTGGTAAGAGCTACCAGTGTACCTCTTGAGACAGCCAGCATCGGTCGTACAGACCTGTACAAGTCGTCGGGCACTTGCGCTGCCTCATCAATAATCATCAACGAAACAGACGAGAACGATCGGATGCTCTCTTGTTTTCCTGGCAACGATACGATCCTACTCCCGTTACCAAGCTCCAGCATAGTTTGTGTCTCGTGTACTAGCCCTGCCGCCTGTTTCACATATCCTAACCCAGCCTTCACCTTTCTAAACGTCTCTTCAGCTTGCCTGAACGCATTTGAGATAATAAGCACCAACGAACCAGCAGTGAATATGGCTTTATGCAGAGCCATAGCAGCGCAGACAGTTGATTTGCCAGATTGCCTACTACACAGCAGCAGCATCTTAGTAGGGCTTCTCTGGAGCAAATCTTGTTGCCATCCATCGGGATGCAACCCATAAGCCTTCTCCATAAAATAAGCAGCGTCAAACCCGCTAGCAATGTAATCAATATCGGCTGGGTTTATTCGTACAGTCACGGCCTTAGCTCCTAGCCCCGGGTCTATTAGGGAATGCTGGCTCGGCATTCGTATCCGCCGGTAACGGCGGCACTGGTGGAGGTGCTACCCTGTTGAATAATATCATCCCAGAAAAGATAAACATCATTCCTACAGAATGGTAAATATACAAAGGTTCTTTCAAAAAAGACACCGACAATACAGCAGCAAAAACAGGCACCAAATTTATAAAAATCCCTGTCTGGTTAGGGCCGATGACTGAAACACTTTTATTCCAGCACATATACGCTACAATAGACGGGAACGCCGCGACATATGCAACTCCAAGCATCGTCTTAAGGGTTATCGGCATAACACCAACAGTAAGTATCTCCCACACATAGAATGGGAGCATGGTGACAGCACCTAGAAACGACAAGCAGGCTAGGAAAGAAAACGGGTGTATGTTAGGGCTCTTAGGCAACAATGCAGAGTACAAGCCGTACATAACCGCTGCGATCAGGATCAAAAGGTCCCCACGCATCACTACAAGCTTCTTGGCAGTGTGCCAATCCCCTTGGAAAACGACATAGCAAGCTCCAAAGAAGCACAACGCAATCCCAGCTATCTGAGTTTTACTGACTTTCTCACCATATAGAAACAAGCACGCCAAAACTATTATCGCTGGCAACGTAGTTTGAATCAAAGCACTGTTAATAGCTGTGGTGGAATGTACACCAACATATAAAAGAGTTATAAACCCAGACATCCCGAGCACCGATAATACACTCAAAAAACCCCATGATTGCTTTATCTGAGGCCAGTCTTTAGATATAGCTTTCCATGCAAACGGGAGCATAAACAAAAACGCCAAAGCCCAGCGCCAAAACACTAGGCTAAATGGCGGTATTTTACCAGCTAACCCACGTGCAAGTACTATATCCCCTGCCCAGCACAATGGGGCTACTGTTGCTATCAAATACGGTATTAATTTTTGCATTCGTTATCCTTTTTTGGTTTACATGCAACCTGCATTAAGTTATTTCCCTCACTTCTTGGTTTTGCCCGTGCTTTTCTTTTTGTCCTTGTTCTTTTTTATTTTAGTGTTAGACTTTATCGATTTCCCGCACCCCATTTTTCTCCTCCATTTTTCTGTTACGGTTTTCAAGTGCTTGCGCCACTCTTCCAATGTTGTCTGCTATCCTTGAAACAGTTGAAAAAAGTCCTTTAAAAGTTGTTGGGTTTTTCACAGTCTCCCCAGGTAGCACCGGAGGTTCAGCAGGAGCAACAACCACGACAGGTTCTGGCACTACCACCTTCTCCGCTTCTTCACGTCGTATACGGTTTAAGCGTTTAACTAGTTTATTCATCGTCACCCTCCTCAGTTAGTATATCTTTGATCGCTGCGCTAACATCCTCAGCAACGTCAACCAACGTGTCTAGCCTGCCATTGATTGCAGTAACAGCCTTCAAAATCAAACAAAATACATCGTTGGTAGTGTAATTCCCGTTTGCGGTTACGCTTTCTTTGCTCGGGATGATGGTTTTAGTCAATTTGGCTACGTTTACGCTCAAATCCTTCAAATCAATTGTAATGTTTCTTACTCGTTCGTCTAAATTCATTTCTTACTCCTTTGTTAAAAGTTTAGCTCTTTCGTCCAGTATAACATCTTTTCGTCGGATCTCTTTAATAGCACCAGCCATACTAGTTAAGGCCTCTTCTATCGCTGTGAAAGATAACAATAGGACTTCCGGCAGAGGCTCGTCCCCAGTAAAGCTTGGTGAAGGAACACCCGCCCCGAAGCCATTAGCGATCTCACGGAACGAAAGCAACAAAGAATTGAGACGTTCGTTTCGGTTATCTCGTTCTTTTTCTCTCACGTCAACCTCATCTGCGGCGTTCTCAATCTCGTCCTCTCTTTCTCGAATGTTCTCAATCTCGGCCTCTTTTTCTCTCTTTTCAATTTCGGCGTACCATTCTCGTGGCATATAGCCTAACCATTCAGATACTCTTTTGAATATCCTCATTGTTTAATCCCCTTTTCCCATTTTATCTCCACGTACCCAACGTTTTATCCTATTTTCCCTCATGACCTTCGCAGTCCCTTCCATCGCTGCTCCAGCATCGTTTAACATTTCGTCTATGTTGCCTTTATAAGAATCGATATCTGCTGGGCTGGCTTGCTCTACTACTTCCATCCAGGTATAGATACTGATTTCGTCGCGTAACTTCTCCACACCTTCATAAAACGCTACCCAATCAGAGTGAACGATATCTGGCTCCCACTCTTTCCTTTCACCAATCATCCAAAGAAACCACTCTTTTATCTTGTTAAACATTCTTAACCCCTTAGATGTAGAAAACGCTACTGCCTTCAACTTGTGTTGCAACATGTAACATCGGCGCACCAATAGATAGCAAATCTTCAAATTCTTCGTTGATTTTCCCTAACGAATTGTTCTCTTCGCTGATATGAGCAAGGATAACATGCTCCGTCACATCTCTGTCGAGTTCCTCAACAACGTATCTCGCACTCTCATTAGAGAGATGCCCAAGGTCACTGTCTATACGCTTTTTTAATTGCTCAGGATAGCCCCCGACTAAGAGCATTTCTTCGTCATGATTCGATTCTAGTATCAACAAACACGCTTGTTGACAAATGTTGGCTACTTTTGCAGATACGTACCCAGTATCAGTCACTTGGCAGACATACTTGCCCGTTTTTGTACTGTAAACAGAATACCCAACCGATGGCATATCGTGGCTTAAATCAAATTTACTTACCATCAACTGCCCAACAGAAGCTAGTTGGCTCTCTTCATCTTCGCGGTAAATGACTGCTCCTAATTTGTTTGCGATGTGCTTCGCAGACGAAGTGTGATCTGAGTGCTGATGTGATATGAAAATACCTTTGACTGTAGACAGATCAAGCTCGCGCGCTTCTGCTCGTAGCTTAGTCTGCTTGTAAGACAGCCCTGAATCTATCAAGAGGGATACTCCGTTCTCTGAGATAAACGTGCAGTTCCCTTTACTACCGCTCCCTAGAACAGATACTAGCATTTTATAACCCTCTCACGAGTAGAAACGCTCCAATAAGCCATAAAAACGAACCCACATGGATCTTTAACCCAACTTTAATGTCTTTAAAAAACTTTGCGATATTCGTTTGTTCCTTCATTTTAACACATCCTCTATTAAAAGGTTACTTGAAGTTTTGAGTTCCGCAGCGATTGCAATCTTAGCTTCAGGAAATCTGTCCACTGCCTTTAATATGATAGGAAAAATCTTTTCCCAGCTACCTTGTGATTGGTACGATAATAACAATTCTTTGCCTCTCATAGCGAGCCCTAGGCATTCTCTGTCTTGCCTTATAGCCTGCAACCGCAACATTTCGTCCCCTTTCGCTATTGCGTTCTTATTAACATCCAGACATTCATTGTGTAAAAAAGACAGGCAATCCCCTAGGTTCTTGAGCTGCGGGAACTCTTTTTTTAACTCGAATTTAGGCACCTTGAGAGCTGGCATTTTCCCCTTCATGCTTTTGACTACTTCCGCAGACATGTGCTCATGCTTGTGCTTGTAAAGCGATCGGTATGTAAACCCATACTTCTGTTGCATTAGCCGGTACGGCGTTCTCAAGAGCAGCTCCTGCTCTATCTTTTTCTTGCATTTAGATGTGCATACTTTGCATCTAGGATTCATGTTCCCTCCAGGACTTGACTATTTAATAGTTCAATATTATAAAGGTTCCGCTTCTTTGTTGTTTCATTCGGCATGATCTTTAACGAGATCATGCCACCCCTTCACGATTTATCTATCCCATACAGCATGTTACCCTAATTTGTCAAGCACATTCTGTGCTTAAATAAAAAAATATTTACTTAAAAAGTACAAAAAAGACTTGACGTACCCTTTCTGCGCGTGTATTGTGTGTTCAAATACTAACGAATGCGGTGAAAGGGGGCAAATTGATAGAAGAAAAACAATATTATGAGGATGAGGACTATGATGAGGAGGAGGCCAAAGCGTTAGATGAGAAAAGGGCAGCTGAAGCGTCAACAGAGACAGTAGAAGGGGATTGGTTGGCAAGGATGGACTGTTTAGAAAGAAGTAATTACCGGTATGCTTACGATACATCGCCAGGAATATCCACAGATCGTAAAGATCGCAATAACCTTTTAGACGAAGCAGAGGAGAGACAAATGAAAATCGATAAAATGATGGAAAAAGTTTTGGCAGACAAACTTACAGAAACAGAAAATGAAGAAATGTCGGAATACATCGATTCTTTTGAAAAGATGTCTGCAGCTGGAACATTTATTCCAACAATGCAGGGCCTGGGTGTTTACATATATTTCGACATCAACGACTCTGAAGTCAAAATGACAAAACTAGGATTAGGTGCTGGGTCATTTATTAAAGCAGTAAAAAAATACATGGGACTTATATCTTTCGAGCTTTTTAAACTCCTAACCAAAGACCTCCCAATGGAGTTGTCAACAAGACTATTAGGTGTTTCTAGCTACACAGTGGGTCAAATAGAATCTAGGAAAAAATAACTAACTAGCGGTCGCCCTGTGACGCTCAGAACGGTGCCACAGGGTATAAATTTTCATTAGAGATTAAAGGGGAGCCAATGAGCACTAAAGACGAAATTTTAAGCATAATGGAAGAACATTTAGACAAGTTGCTAGCCAGCGAAAAACTTGTAGAGAAAGGCCCTACAAAGCTAACCGTAGACAAAATGATACTGGTCGCATCTAAAGCTGTAGTAAATCCTCCACGAGGAGATCGACATGCTTATTTGCAATCGACTATAACCCTGGCACCTGAAGTGGAAGCTGCTTTACGAATGATCGGTGTCGAACGAAAGGTTAATAAGCAACCAAACTATAGAGGATCGGAGATTCTACGAGAAGCTGTGTCTTTTTGGTTAAAACACCAAGTACAATCCAGGAACGAGGCAACTGCCACATTGCAAAAATTTTTATCGGGCACAGTCCCGGAGGGTGAGCAGACAACTATTTAAGACTAGGAAATAAAAAGGGGATTCAATGAATTTATCAACAGCGAAGCAAGATTTAAACACAATCAGATTAAAGAATTTAGCCCAACGTATTACCACTGATTTGATAGCCAACCTCGTAGCAAACAAAACTATTCTAGAGAAGCCAACAAACACTTGCCCAGCATGTAGAACAGGGGTCTTGGTGTGCTTCTCATGCGATCACGAACTATCAACCAAGCCAACACCACCCTCTCTCTCTAATAAGGACGCCCTTGACGCTTGTGCTTGTCCTGCATGCGACGGTGGCATGATGGGCTGCAACTCTTGCGGGTACTCATTCGATAGTTTGGAAGGATTTAACAAGGGGATATTGTAATGAAAAAGTCTAGAAGAACGTGGAACTTGGCAATTTCTTCTGCTGCTATGGCATTGAAAAATTTTAGAGAAAATAAAAATATGTCCGCAGAAACGCTGGCTTGGAAAACCGGGTTATCTTCTCAGACCATCTATAATATAGAACACCAGCAGGCTGGGACTACTCTACATACGGTATACCTACTGTGCCAAGGGCTTGAGATTGACCCAATGGATTTTTTCGCTATGTTTGTAGCTTCGCAGTGTCTTGGAGACAACATAAAGAAGTTGCAAGCTACGTGCGTAAACCGATATTTTGATCCAGAATCTGGCTGCCGTATCAATTAAAACCACCGATAGAGTAACCAAAGGGATATTGTAATGGAAAACCATAAAAACAAATTAAGCCACCTTAAGCCAGGAAGTACGACTCAAATCGGCAGACCTAAAATGTGTAACTTGTCTAAAACAGCCCTTGCATCAACCTTAAAGATGTACAGAAAAAGACTAAACTTGGGTGTCACACAGCTAGCACACAATTCAAACGTTCCAGTCCAAACTATTTACAGCATAGAAGGCCAACATTTCGGAACTAACGTTCATTCTTTGTACCGTATATGCAGAGGACTCAATGTCGATCCAGGAAGTTTCTTTGGTCATTACTCGGAGACGCTGAGAAATCTGGAACTAGAAAAAGGAGCATGCGAATGTTTAAAATAACAAAGACAACTGAATCAATCCAAGACGTAGCATGGAGTTACTTTAAAAGCGATCAGATAGGCCCTAAGCAATACGAGAACGTAAAAGAAGTAGTGGCAGCCATAGAAGCAGGCACCCTCAAACCCTTGGTGTGCTGGAGCAACGGAGAGGTATCTTGGTCAACTGACCGACTAGAGGTCTGGGTAAATGACATAGACCAAGTGAACCTGATCCCTAAGAAATCAAAACGCCCATACGTGCGGAATCTGCCTAAAGCAATATGCAAGTGCGACAACAAGGCTGAAATAGAAACCGGCAACGATACAAAAACAGACTAACTACGGTTGCGTTGCCTCCTAAATGGAGGCAACCTCCCAAAACAATACGAGAAGGAACAAATACCACATGAAAAAAGCTATCTTAGCAGTATCCGCACTAATTGTAATCGGTTTTTTCGTAGGTTCTTTAACAGCTTGCAAGTACATACAACACGTAGTGCCTGAAGTAGCAGCTTACGAGGCGCTACCAGTTGCCCCGCCAACCCCAGATGAAGAGGTATCTTAATGACACCAAAACAATGCGACAAAAGACTTCGGGTACTACGAGAAGAGCAGCGACATCATGTAATTGCCCCGATTAAAGCAGATGAACGCGCAGCTTTTTACGTAAAAAACCTCTGGATTCATAAATTCGAGACAGACCCACACCGAACTTACGCGCATTCAATGCCTACACAAGTTTCTTTTTATGCTGCAGATCTCGGCACCATATCTTACGACGACTTTTTTTACTGTATAACACTCGATGACATGGAATTTATCGAGTACGTCGTAAGAAGATTCTTGGAAGTTTGTGGGCAATCGTTCTACGAGACCCCAATCATGCCTGCCAGTTCTGCCCCTGGGACCGAACTCAGGACTGTACCGTCATCGTTGCTAGCGTTGTTAATGACTAATGCTATGATGGTACAATTCCATACGCTTCTGGTAGCAGCTTGTGATATGGAGAAAATTAAGGAGGCAAGTTAATGACACCAAAACAATGCGAAGAACAATTACAAGAGCTATTGGGGAGCGAAAACAAACCCCTCCCAACTGGCCAAAATGAGCTTAAATGCCTCTATGCAGAGATATTGTGGTACCACCATTTCCAAAGAGACCAAACCAAACCGCTTCTTGGCAAACCATTAGAGGTTTCTTTTTGCAGCACATTCATGGAACATCATTCATATGACGACTTTTTTTACTGCGTGACCCCAGACGGCATAGACTTCATTGAGTACGTCATGGGTATTATCACAAATAGTAATTTTGTCTTGGAACTAGATTCTTATAGCCTTTTAAAAGACGCATTTGCCAGGACGCTGCTGATGGCGAACATGATGAAAACACGATACCAGGAACTCTGGGCAGCAGCATACGACATAGCCATAGCAAAGGGGGTAGCAGAATGACACCAGAACAATGTGAAGAACGAATGCACGGCTTGCTTGGATGTAACCAAAATGAAACAAAACTTTATTGCAGCAAACCAGTACTCCCAGAAGACCCTGACTTGCTAGCGAGCATGTACGTTGAAGTGCTCTGGGATCATCGTTTTTATGCCGAAGAGACACAACAGACCCTAGAGGACGTCCCTCTAACTGTTTCTTTCAGAAGTGCAGGTAGCAACAGAAGCTTTTTTAAATACTTAACTGATGACGATCTGGATCTCGTCACCTATGTCCTGGACACATACGACAGGTGTATGTATCACGGCGATTTCATATATTGTAGCTCTGCTTCGAGTGTGATGAAGAAGGCTCTAAAAATGTCACACTTCATGGTTACAAGAATGCGGGCTAAGGAGGCCAAATGCCATCAACAATAGAGGTACCCACGACAGTTGACGAAGTAAAGGCTTTAGCTAACCTTTACTTTCAAGCTTCTCACGTCAAATCTAAGCACAAGAGTACAGGAAACGTAGCCTACGTTATCCTGTACTGCATAGAGCATAAGATCAACATCACAGAGGGCTTGCAGTTTATTTATTTGATAGGGGACAAGCTAGCATCACAAGCAGAATTGATGCTATCCCTTGTGTATAGGTCAAAAGAGGTCGCGGTGTTCAATGAGGAAATAATAGGAGATTTCAAAGACGGGACTGCGAAAGCCGTGTGCATGATCCAACGTACAGGATTCGACAAAAAAGAATTCACATTTTCCATAGCCGACGCAAAAACCGCGAATTTGTGGAATAGAAACAATATTTGGAAACAGTACCCGTATAGGATGTTGAAAATGCGCGCGAGAACGTTCGCGCTTAAAGATACATTCTCTGACGTTTTAGGAGGCCTAACTTCAATCGAAGAGGCTACTGACATAATAACGCACAAAGAGGACAGCAAGCCCAAAACCATCACAACGCCAAAGCCTGTACAAATCGAACAGCACATGCCACTTAAGATATCTGCAAGACCAGAAGTTGCGCAGGCAACACAACCAGAACTTATCAAGGCGCCTGAAGTGTATACGGCTGCGATGTTCGACGAAAAATACATCATAGACAGCAAAGGCAACTTCCATATGTCCTCTGGAATAACGCTACTCAAGGGGGAAATAGCCGATATGAAAGACATGACTGACAAAGAGAAAAAAGTATACTACGCCGATAAAACATCGGATTCCATAGGGACTTCCAACGAATACACTGAACTTTTTCCAGTAAGTGAGGACAAATAAATGGACACGAAAATTTGGCATAGATTCGAGACAACCAGGTTCATGTCTTTGATGCACCAGCACTCTAACTACCACATTGGCATGTGGTTCAGGGTTTATTGCACTTTGGCAGACAACAGAGAGCCATGGAGAGCGGCTTTTGACCTACAAACATGGTCAAGGGTTGTTGGAGAGCCGGCTAACATAACAAAAAGATTCTTGGCCTACATGGATAGTAAGATCAACGACATGAGGGTCTCTACAGAGATCAGCACCACGGGGAAAATCACGTACTTAGTTGTAGACGAGTACCACGCTCTCCTAGAGGAGAGCAAACAAGTCCTAAGCAGCACATCAATGAGGTCAGTTCGTAGTACTCTAGGGATGAATAGAAAAAAAATGAAGGACGAGATCATAGGAGCGTACCACCCTGCCAAAATAGAGTTCCAACGGCCTATGTTTGAAAAACATTTTACGTTAGTAATGCGGGATACTAGCAGAGAAGAGACGTTTCAGGATGCGAAGATCGAAGTAGAAAAAAACAAACATCAAGAGATTCTTTCCTATATACACTGGCTTTCAACTACACCAAAATGGATCGAGGACGGCGGGATTTTTCTACTCGGTTTAGGGAAGTTCATGCAAGCTAGGCCATGGGATTACGACAAGAGATATACGGAACCGATAGACCCAGGTGTAAGCGCTAAGGACACTATAACTGCCCAAATAGAGGCTGAGGCTCTACAATGCAAAAACTAGACTTCATAAAGACACTAGACCGAATACGGTCTAGTGTTGAATCCGGAGACAAAACGTATCTGCCGTATTCAAAAAAAGAGATCGAATCTTTTCAAGAGGCAGAAAACCAGGACAAAATAAGGCAGAGCATATTAAAGGCAGGATTATACGCTTTGACCAAACCCAAGATGCTTAAAGATGTAAAACCTAAAAACAATCAACAACAGGTCATGATCTCTAGGCTGCTCAAATGGGACATTATGGCTACTTTCAGATTGCCGTATTTATATGGCACTCCGGGCACCGGCAAGAGCTACATCGCCATGAGGCTAGCCTACACCCTTCTAACTAAGGGCATAGAAAATGTATCCATATTGAGCATGTCGGAGTTTCTTATAAAGTACAGGCAATTTGACAACAACGCCACATTCTCTGCCTTTAGTGACCCTACCGTACTAATCATCGATGATTTTTGTGCGCACAATTCAACCAGGGTTATAACTGAAATACTTCACGCTGGCATTGATTACAGGTTGAGACATAAAAAACCCACTATGATAACCAGCAATATCCCCGCAAACAAAATAAGTGATTTTTTGTTCTCGTCTGCTCGTAGATCTGAAGTGAGCAAAAGCATCTGCGACGCGATTGAAGATCGCATATTTGAACTGTGTTTGTTAAGCACGTTCAGTTTTACTAGTATCCGTGAAACGGAGGCCTTAGCGCGGGTCACCGACAATAAACCTCAATTAAACCGTGAAGGAGATTAACAATGCAACAAGCATTTACAGAAGCACTTAAGATAAAGAAAAAACAAGTACAATATGAGTTAGAACACCTTCTTACTGCTGAGGAACCGGTATGCCCTATGGTGGCTAGCTTTAAAGTAGCCTTACATAGTTGGTGCCTAGACGAAACGATTTTTGACAAATTAAGAGGTTTGGGCTTCGGCATAGTCTATGTAATCAAACGAAACAAATTCGTAATATCAGTAGACCAACAGTGCGATTCCGAAGATCACCAACTGCTTTATGCAGAAGTATGGACTTTTGTGCGAGAAAACAAAGAAGCTTTAAAAGACATCGCATTAGCATACATGCTTTCTGAGCGCGGATTTTAACACATAAATCTCAAAGGAATCGAATATTATGGGTAACTACCAGGAGTTCACTCTCCTTGACGACAAGATGCCAGGATTCAACGAAGTTCTGGACGCTGCCAAATCTTTTGGGACTCGAACAACCAAAAAATTGGCGAATAGTTACACCGGAATGAAGAGAAACTGGATGTTGAGGATTACGGATGTACTTAAAAAGGAAAAAATTCACCCGATAGAGACAATATACCTCTCTATGCTATGGCTAGAGCCGAACAAAAGACGAGACCCAGACAATATCGCATCATTCATCAAGTTCATCCTGGATGGCTTACAGGCTGGTGGGATAATAAAAAACGATGGATGGGCGCAGGTTAAGGGCTGGGAAAACAGGTTTGTAATTTCACAAAAAAGAGGGGTCACAGTGAGGATATACGATGCTGCAAAAAGATATAATCTTAAAGGAATTTAAGGAACGGTTCGGCGATAATATACGTGCGTTGCGAGCAGCCTCTGGGCTTACAGGAGAGGAGTTCTCAACGTCAATAGGGGTGTCAAGGAACCATTTATATAGCTTGGAGAACGGACAGGCCCATGGGATCGTGCTTAGTGGCCTATATTATTTAAATAACAAGATAAGCGTGCATAAATTGATGGAAGATGACCTGTATTTGGACATAATCTACAAAAAAATAAAGCATACGAAATGAATACCTCAACGATAATAATCGGATTGGATTTAGGTCAACAGAACGATTACACTGTCTTATCAGTCCTGGAGATGGATCGCACAGTCCTGCAAAGCTCCGGTGTTATCTACAACTTGATTTATCTTAAAAGATTCCCCCTAAAAACAACGTACCCTACGCTTGTTAATTGGGTAGCTTGGTTTATAAAAAAAACATTTATGAATTCTGGATATCTTTTGGTTGTGGATTGCACAGGAGTCGGCAGGCCGATAGTGGACATGCTCAGAGAAAACGACCTTGATCTACTATCACTGACGATAACAGGAGGCACACAATGTAACTGGCGAAAAGGCAAAGAAGTAAGTGTCCCCAAAAAAGAACTAATATCAAGCCTACAAGCAGTAATACAAAGTTACAGAATAAAGATAGCATCGGATATAGACCACCTAGAAGCATTAAAAAAAGAGTTCTTAAACTTCAAAGCACGAATAACTTCATCAGCTAAGTCCCAGTTTTCAGCGGAATCATGGTGCCACGATGATATTGTCTTGTCAATAAGTTTCGCTACATGGTATGGTGAATATGCGTCACGGAAAGGTAGAAAACTAAGAATAATAACAGGATAACGGGGGCTCATTATGGGAATACCAGGACTAGGTTTATTAACTTCTGAATTAGTATCTACAATAATTCTACCATGGGTAGGAGGCATAGAGATGGCTGGCATAGCTGCAGGTGCAGCTGGTTTGACGCTTGTCTTTTTCGCGGAGGTTATGATTTTGCCTATGTTAATCACACTCGTCCTTGTTGGTGGTGCTGTATTCCTCGGTGGGTTAGCCGGTGGAGCACTCGGTGGCTTACTTACCGGAATCGGTTGGGGCAGCAGCGGATCAAGAATAGCCATACCGTCCTTAACTGGTGTAAAAATACCAACGACATCAACGATAACTCCTTTTTGGGATCCAAGTTGGGATCCAAACTCTGATTTGCTACCCCCGCCTGACCTTCCAGACCCTGATGACGATTGGGATCCAAAAAGATGCGATGTTAAAATACCGGATTTAGACATCACAACAAAAGACATCAACGATGCAAGGTACCTTGTAAGCAAATTAACTCAAGGGTCTGGTGAAGGAGCGGTACTATTGACGCTAGCCCCGCAAGCAGTCAGAGAATTGGTTTCTGGGTGGGGTCAACGTCAAGTGAACTTAGTTGGGCCTGTTTTCGATCAAAACACAGGAACGTGGAGACCACAACTAACAGGAGACAAAGCAACGTACTTGCACCAACAATATAACGTAGAAGGTCTACGTCCAGCACCCGATGCTACATTACGATTGCACGCCGACACTCCACAAGACGCATTCACAAGCTTTCCAGACCCACAGTCCGGCAACCCATACTTAGACAGGTTAGTTATGCGAGGACTTCAGACAATAGAACCAGGGCCAGACGGGTTACCCCAAACGTATCAACCACATCCTATTGTGTTAATTAGAACACCTGAAGGCAACCTAAAAACTCTGTTAGTTAGGACAGGAAATGACTACCTAAACGTCTTGTTAGACAGAGGTGTGCAAACATTACAAGACTTGCCTCCATACGACCCCCACGACCCTCTAGAATTAAAAATAACCGAACTACAACTTGGATACGAAGAACTCGTGAAGCTTCCACCGGAAGACAAGATCAGCAGAACAACCGAGGCGCGTATACAAGCATTGAGAGGAAACGTAACACCAGAGTTAGAAGTGCTTTTAACTCGAGATCCTGCAGAAGTAGTCATTGACATGAGTGCTTTGACAATCGGGGAAATAGCTCAAAAGTTGATATCACTCCCCACTCCAACACGTATACCAATCGAAACACCAATCCCAGACGCTAAAACTTTACAAACCCCTCAAGGCAAACTTAAATATATAGACCAACGTATTAAAGAATTAACTGAAAGAATGTTCAAAGAAGGCGAGGATATCGACAAGGCAGAGTATGAAGAATTACAAAGCCTTTTGAAAATACAAGATGCGCCAGAAGCACCGCCATTGCCAACTGAAAAACCAACGGCCAAGAAACCACTGAAACCGTACAAAATCGCCAGGAGAACCAAAATAAAGCTAGCCAGAAACGAACGCAAGATGGCTAGGTTTTACAAAAAAGCAGCCAAGTTACGAGCGAAAGAAGACAAGGAGAAAGCCAAGGATAGAAAGAGGATATCCCAAACATGGAAAAAGAAAGACGACCGATGGAGTCGAGAAGTTGTACCACAGGCAGAAAAGCCACAGCCACAGACGCAAGAGATCCCAGAAGCTCCGGAAATAGATCCTGGTTCATATTACATCTCTAAAAGTGGCAAACTTGTATATAAGTTGTTCGGTGGCGGAAAGACAAAGAAAGAGACTCAAGAAGCAATAGATGACTTGCAAGATCAGTTGGATATATTGAACGACGACACCCAAGAAGAAACAGAAAACGTTGAAAAAACAACAGTAACTAAGCAACAACGAAAAAATGACGTATCTAAAAAAGCTTTTTTAAGAAGACAAATCGCAAGATTAAGAAGAGACCTTCAGCCAGCAGAAACAGAAGCACCAATATTCGACGTAAATCTATTCTTCCAAGACACAATACAAACACCGAACCAACAACCAGTAACAACGTCATTTGCGCAACAAATGCTCGATCTAGCAGTAACAAGGAGACGCGAAGCAGAAGCCAATGCAGCAGAAGACCAGGCAAATCTAGCAATGGTAAGAAGAGGCGAAGCAGCAGCTAAGCGAGAAACTAACCGTCGTAGGAAAGAAGCCCTTACAAGGGCGGCCATGGACATGATGGACATGACTTTGACCTTTCTCGGCCCGGAGATGGATCGGCTCCGGACCCAAATTATAGACTCGTCGCCAAGTAAATTATTAAGCCTTAATCTTCCTTTACTAGAGACTTTCTGGCGGTGGTATCGAGATTACACACACCGAGGGGCTTTGGTGAATCTAGCCCTCCCGATACCTGCTCCCTCTGTAGAGGAGGAGTACGATTCAGATGGTGAATCTGAATTTGATTCAGATGATGACACAACTCAAGAACCTGTGTACTTCAAAGACTACGATCCAGACGACGATCTTGACCCTAGCCAATTCTACAGATCAAAAGACGGGACAATTCTACGTAAACTGAAAGGTGGTGGCAAGACAAAGAAGAAAACTCAGGACGCAATAGATCATCTTCAAGATCAGTTGGATAGATTGGACGACGATACTACAGAAGAAACAGAAAATATTGAAAAAACAACTGAAACTACGAAGCAACGAAAACAGTTAGCACGAAGAAAATTTTTATTACAAAGACAAATTATACTATTAAGAAGGCAAATCGCGAAATCAAAAGAAGTACAAGTCCAGGAATCTGTTCAAACAGAAACACAAAGACCTGAGTTTGACGTAAATTTATTTTTCCAGGATACGAACCAGATGCCTGCCCAGCAACTATTTCTAACCCCCGAAGCCCAAGGTTATTGGGGCATGTTTAAACTCTTCGGGAAAAAAACAAAACCTAGTCCTTCTGATTTCTATAGAAAAAGAGACGAGGATCGGAAAACAGCTGCTCCTTGGAAAAAACGAGCGATTGCTAGACGAGATACGAGGTATAACAACCTAACACGACTGAAAGACTACTGGAAACGCTTTAAAAAACCAATCGTAGATTTAGTAAATCGTAGAGAAACCCGTAGGAGTTACCGTACGTTTCTTCTAGCCCTTGAAACACGAAGAGAAGGGATCGCTACAAGTGAGATGGTACCAGTTCCTCCTCGTGCGATGGAAATGGAACCGGAACCATCTGCTGTGTTCTATGACTCAGACGATTATTCTTCAGAGCTCTCAGATATAGATGACGACACAATAACAGGATTAAAGAAATTCAAAGATTACGACTCAGATGATGATTTTAGCCCAGACTTTTACACATCTAAAAGTGGCAAACGTATATATAAACTAAAGGGCGGAGCTAAGAAAAAGAAAAAACAAACTATCGCTGAGGACTTTGATGACTTGCTAGTTGCTCAGGGATTAGTCGAGCCGATATCAATCAGCACTGTGCTTGACGAGATCCAAGAAGCCAACCCAGAAGAGAACATCGAAAAAAAAGAGGTGGCACAACTATTTGAAACCTTGACAGGAACAGTACAACCACAGGTTGAGGTGCAAGTAACTCCCCCACAAGAAGTTAAGGTGCAAGTAGCAGCCCCACAAGAAATAGAATTAGGTTATATCACGTCGCAAGCTGAGCTAGACCGAATAACGAAAGCAGAGGACAAGTATGACCGCGAGGTTAAACAGTTCAAGAAGTTCAGTGCTAAGTTAAAAAGAATTAAAATTCTAAAACAAAAAAGACGAGAACAGCAACGGAAAAAAGTAGCACTTCAATACGAAAGAATTAAAATTCTAAAACAAAAAAGACGAGAACAGCAACTGAAAAAAGTAACACTTCAATACGTAAGAGGAGTGCCACACGAAGGGTTTATATTCTACCCTACCAATCCTGACCCGATGCCAGGGTTTGGAGGTACAACGGTACTCGAGAGCGCAAAATCATTAGAACAAGCATCTAGTTACTTTGAAACTAAAAAAATACTATCTGCCATGACTACTATTCAACTAGAAGCTATCCAAAGGCATTACGACCTTGGCAGACCAGGAAGCATTGTAAGCAAGAATGTTTTTATATCAGACGACCCAAGCAAGTTAAAAACACTAGCTGACTCTCCCCTAGACTTTCTACGATTTCGAGAAGAAACGGAACTTGAGTCAATAGCCAAACTCGATCTTTTACGTGCAAGAACTATCATAACGAGGATACGGCAAGGGGACGAGACCGTACCTGTCGACCTACCTGGGTGGTCAGAAGGTGTCATGACAGTACTCAGAAACTGGTTTACAGATAACCCAGAGGATCTTTCCAAACTTCCATTTTTATCTGTACGAAGTTTCAGCCCAGCAAACTTACGTACAACCAGAGAAACCCGGCAACTCAACAGAAAGCTGAAAAGACAACGCGCGGAAATGATCCTTTACGAAGAAAAACGTCAACATCGTCTAGCTGCACCAGTAAAAAGTATTGAATCAATGATCGAGGAAAGTTATCCCTCTGAAGAGGTGACACAAGAGAGTCCAAAGCCAATAGAGACTCTTGAGAGATTACACTTGCAATTCTTGAAATTAGAAACAAGGGACAAAACTTTTCACGTCCCTTCTGTTATGACAGGACTAAAAAGACTTATAACCGTAAGAGAAGAACTCCTTTTCTGGCAAAAAAAAGAATTGTTGCTACAAAGCGAGGAATCAACGCTCCATTTAAAAGGCATAGAGAGGCAAGAAAAACACCTCGTAATTCTCAAGAAACAACTCGCAGGCATAAAAAAAACGTACGAAGAACACCCGGACTTATTTAAAGAAGAGTTTCTAAGCACCCTCGAAACTCGCGAAAAAAGCCTACGGAAAGAGGCAAGAAAGGCAGCCAAGGTTGCAATAGAAGCACAAGATCAATATCAACGTTTACATGCAATCATGGAATCTAGTCAGATTAAATCTGACTTTATACAGGGTGTCGGGCAATTTAAAGACATCCGTAATAAAAAAAAACCTCTTCCAGCAGCTAAATCCAAACGGTTAAAATCCATAATACAGGAGCATGCTTTACGGTTGAGCTTGCTAAAAAAGGGCGAGCTGCTTGGCGACGTCTTGCGCCCTCTCGGTAGCGTCGCAGAAAGCGCAACGCCAGAGGAATTCACCACAGAACAACAAGAGGAGGTAACTGCACAGTTTGAACCTTATCGCAACCGGAAGCTCCGGGAAGCAATGAAAAAACGAATTGCAGCACGAAAAATCAAAATAGATGCACTAAAAAAAGAGCTAAAACAAGTTCTGCGTGATAAACAAGAAAACAAAGAGAAACACGAGAATAGATTAAAAGTAGCTGCAGACACAGAGCTTCGCACTCGTATCATAGGAGGTAAAGTAGTATTAACAGAACACAAAAAACCAGTGTTCGACAAATTACTAGCAGATCAAGCAAATCAAAGAGGGAAAGCCGCAGCTAAAAAAATTAGTGCAGAACTGGACAAACTAATAGCACTCCGAGAAGCTAGCGAACCCACAGAGCTTCGCACTCGTATCATAGGAGGTAAAGTAGTATTAACAGAGTACAAAAAATCAGTGTTGGACAAGAGAAGAGCGGCAGACGCCTTTTACGCTCAAAAGGAAAAAGAACTGGTTGGAGAACGCGAACATAAAACTATATCAATCCCGCTGCCTAAAGCATTAAAACGCAGGATCTCTAAAAAACGGGCCAAGATAAAATCGGAAAAACGTTTAAAGAGCATAAGGAAAGAGCAACTAGCAGTCAAAGACTTCGCACAAACTGTTGAAGCCATCAAACGCGAGGAAAACATATCAAAAGAACTCGACGACAAAGAATCTGATCTCAAAATAACTTTGCGTAATATGGAAATCGAGATCGAAGCAGAGGAACGGCAAGAAAGAGATAGGTTGCGTAAAGAAAGGCTAGACCGAATCAAGGACAACCTCAACAAACAAGCAAGCACCATGCTAGATAGTATCGTTACTGAACCGCTACTCAAAAACTGGTTAGCCACGTCTAAAAAGAGCCTGAAAGACTTTACTTCTAAACGTGGTCGCAGAAGAGCTAAACGTAAGCTGAAGAAAAGATTCAAACAATTCGGAGGAGAGATAGATTCTGTTTTCAACAAGTTGAAACCAAGCAAAACATTCAACCCGGAGAAAGCAACAATTTCCAGAGCTCGCGATCGCGCCCCCGTTCCTACAGTAGCACCACGCGGTGGTGGTGGTGGTGGAGACGGTGATGGAGACGGTGATGGGGGTGGGTTGACTCCTGAAAAGAAAAGGAAACTATTAAAGATCGCAGGCTTGTCAGCCGGTGTAGTTATAGCAGTTGGGGCAACCATTGCGCTCGGTATAGGTATCACCGCGCTTATCATACAAGACACAAAAGACAAACCAGAGCCAGATCCAGAGCCAACCCCAGAACCATGGCCTGAACCACCAGACCCATGGCAATTGAGGTCAGCACATCCAGACTTCCAAGATGGATTTAAAGACTACTTCGATCCTCAAATATTCATAGAAAAAGCAATGACTAACAGGAGGTTATTCTAATGGTTAAATTTTCCCCAGAACCGTTTTCCCCACGTCCCTACGGAGCTTTGCAGGAAATGGTAGAGCAAATGTCTCCTGGGCTTACTGCGTGGCAAAAACTGCATTATCTAGACCCGAAGGCTCCAGGTTTTTGTAAAAAGAAAGACGAGCTATTCAACCAAGCGATGCTCGATTCAATGACGGGTGGAGGTGGAGGTGGCCTCCCAATGGGCGGCGGCGGAGGAGCTCTGGAACCAGAGATTGGGCCAGATGGGAAGCCAGTAAAATACGAAAAAAAGACAATAAAGCAAAGAACCAAGGAGTTTTTAAAAAACTTTAAATACCAAATGTTACATGGTTGTGACGGAAGCATGGGATGCTACGGCCCACCACCACCGGAACCACCACCAATTAGGCCACCACTACCAGTAGGGAGAGGCATTATAACCCCGGAGTCGGTAACTCGACTTGACCCGCACTCCAATACAGTGATCGCTAGCAGGAACCAGCTTTGCAGAAAGGCTGGGGGAGGAACAAAGGATACAATCGATATGTGCACGCCCACAATAATCTTTAAAGAAAAGGATATTCTTGTATGAAATACTTAGGCTCAATCATTGATAAACTTAAGAACTTTGTATTTTCAACAACCGCTGCAAACCTTATACGGATTATGTGTATCCTGGCTGTCTTCATCGCCCTGGAAATATCATTCATCCTAGCGTACACAGCATACGATATGCTTAAGTCCGGAGACACATACATTGCACGGGGCAGCTACGCGACATCTGACACCCATAACCGATAGAAAGGCATACGATGCCAAAACTTAACGAAATAGCTACATTGTCCTCTAAACTTGCGTTCGCCAATACGATGTACGAACGATACCAATCCAACTCATTGTTTGGAAAAAACCTTAATAGCAAGCTTTACGATGCTCTGGGGTTCCCTGCAAATATAACGTATCGAGATTACGTGGACAAATATAGAAGGCAGGACGTGGCGAACAGGATAGTAAATGCACCTGTGGATGGATCATGGTCTAAAGCACCTGCTGTCTATGAAACAACGACATCAGAAACACAATTTGAGAAGGATTTCAAAGCTATCGAACAAGAGCTTGACCTTTTTTCTAACTTACACGATCTGGACGTTTTAGCAACGCTAGGACGTTACAGCATCCTATACCTTGGGCTAAACGACGGAGTTGACCCATCTATACCAGCCACAAGAGCTTCTATGATAAATTACGTAACTCCTATACCAGAGGACAGGGCAGAGATACAGACTTGGGACAATGAGTCCACTTCACCACGATATGGTGCACCCTTGTCTTATACAATAACAATAAATGCTGATGCGGCACCATCGATATCCCAAACTGTGCATTACTCTAGGATAATCCATGTCGCTGAGAACACCTTGGATAACAAAGTGTATGGAATACCAGCCCTAGAACCTGTATTTAACAGGCTGTTGGGCCTCGAAAAATTGGCTGGTGGATCGCCTGAGATGTACTGGCGTGGAGCTAGACCGGGTTATGTAGCTCAATCGTCTGAGAACATGATAATAACTGACAGCCAAGTTGCATCCCTTAAAACAGAACTCGACAAATTTGTAAACAAAATGGACCGTTTCATATACGCAGAGGGCGTTGACATCCAACCATTAGCGCAACAAGTAGTGTCACCAACCGACCACATTGACTGCCAATTGAAATTGATATGCGCAGCAACCCAAATACCACTTAGGATCCTAACCGGGTCAGAAAGAGGCGAGCTTGCATCATCACAAGACGCACTGGGTTGGCTGACTTACCTAGAGACCCGTAGAGTGGCAGTGGCAGAGAAACTAATACTACGACCCGCCATAGACAAGTTCATCGAGCTAGGGCTTATCTCAGCCCCAGTAGGAGACGAATACACGGTAGCGTGGGAACCACTGGTAGTAACCTCCGAAAAAGAAAAGGCTGAAATCGCTTTGATACACATGCAAGCCATAAAAACTTGGGGTGAATCCATAGGAGGGCAGGATATATACCCGCCTGAGTTCTTGCTTAAACAACTTGGCAAATCAGATGAAGAGATCGAATTGCAATTAGCAGTGTCTGACGAAGAAGTGGCACTAGAAGAACCGATAGCAACAGACGACGCGACCAAAGAAGACGAACCGATGAAAGAATAGGGGCTAATATGAATGCTACAACAAAAACTACACGAGGTGCAATAAGAACAAAGAAAACAATCCTAAGCTTGTTCGACTGCTCAGGCAGTTGGAGCAAACCATACAAAGAAAAAGGGTACGATGTTGTTAAGGTAGACATCAAAAGCGGAACAGACATACGAGACTTCGAACCTATTGATTGTCACGGGATACTAGCAGCTCCGCCGTGTACTGCTTTTTCCATCGCTGGCAACCAATATTGGGCAAAAAAGGACAAAAACGGTGCGACAAAAGAAGCCTTGGACTTGATAAGTGCAACTTACAGGCTTATACTGACATGTAACCCTGTTTGGTGGGTTCTTGAAAACCCAGTAGGTCGCTTAAAGTATTGGCTCGGGAAACCTGTTATGTACTTCAACCCTAATGATTACGGAGGTTGGTTACAAGAAACAGAACGGACACACCCACTAGCACCATACCAAGATGCCTACCAGAAAAAAACGTGTTTATGGGGAGTTTTCAATACTCCTGTAAAAAACCATGTCGCAGCCCATTCCGACGAAAAAGAACGGTTTTGGGTACAGAAAAAAAAATTCACAACAAGCACAGGCGAATGGATTTACGACAGGCCGTTCATAGAAGGAATGACCTACGATGAGAAGAGAGCCGAGATAAGAAGCGTCACCCCGTTGGGGTTTGCTCGAGCTTTCGCAAACGCAAATATTTAACGGAAAAACTCAACATGAATGCTACAACAAAAAGCGATCCGACAAAGACAATAACCCTCCGTAAAATGTACGTACAACAATTTAGGCACAGATTTACGGCTATAAAAAGAGCATCGACCCAAAGCATCGTGCAAAATGATTGCTTCGGGCTTATCAACTCCCCTGTCCAAGCTGCGTACCGATACACGAAACAACAACCGTTCCCTTTATGGAAAAAGTACACCGAGCCTGTCCCATACCATGGGTTTGCCTTTGCCTCAGAGGCTGAGAAGGTACCTCTGTTTATGAATTGGCTTAAGACAATGCAGGATAACGTTATATTCCAACAAGACGTCATGTCTCTAGCCCCGAAAGATGCCGAGAACATCTGGACAAATATTTACTTGTCAGACGGGTACAAACATGGCATACTATGGGCAAGAAACAACGTTAAGAACGACAAAGAATTGATGAAGCATTATAGAATCTCTGATGAAGACGTTAAAACTGACGCAGAAAGTATAAACACGGCCTTCGTACACAGCACTCACATGAACAGAGCAGCTTTGATCTTTACAAGGACATATGGGGACTTGAACGGTATCTCAGCAACAATGGACGGGCAGATAAGCCGGATTTTGGCGGACGGAATAACCATGGGACATAACCCCGTGAAAATAGCAAAAGAAATTGCTGGTAGGATAGACAATATCGGAATCCACAGATCTACCATACTAGCTAGAACAGAAATAGTACGAGCGCACCACATCGCTTCTATCCAAACGTACAGAGATTACGGGATACTAGGGGTTCAAGTTAAGGCTGAATGGCAAACAGCAGGGGACTCGAGGGTCTGCGAGCTATGTGCGCCACTAGATGACAAAGTATACACTTTAGATGAAGTCGAAGGAAAGATACCAGTCCACCCGCAGTGTAGATGTGCTGCTTTACCACTTGTGATTGATTAACCAAAAGGGGTAGCAACATGAAACGCAATCCTGAACTACTAGCTTCGATCCTGAGAGCAATGGAGGGGGGGATACCCTACAAATGCACAAACAACGAACTTCGGTATCATCTACTTCTAGCAGCCGATTACGGTTTAGTAGATTACAAGCTTCCACCCAAGGGCAAAGAAGCCCTTGATATACTTCATGAATTTGACAAAATCCAAATCATGGGGGAACTAATACAACAGGGCGGGGGAAAAATGGATACTCGGGACCCGACCGATACTCTCTGGTATAAATGTGTACGGGCCTTCCAGTGGGTAATCACTTAAAAACGAGATGAAAAGGGGGTTTAAAATGAAAAAGAAACTAAGAACCGCAATAACCGCGTTTACGCTTGCTGCTTTGATAACGTTCGGATTTTACGCAGGTCAAAGCCAAGCATGCTCCACCTGCCCAGGACGTACAATATATATAGAAAATGAGGATGGTGGGTATGACATTATCTTATTCGGCCATGATTAAACACAAAAAGCAGATGGCTTACAGTTTGGAAGATATAATGGCTGCGTTTTTACTAGAATTCAAGAGCCTGGACAGCATAACTTTGACGCGATTGGTATACTTACTAGACATAGAACACATAAAACTACATGGAGAGCAAGCCACCGACATACAATGGGAACGGAATGCTTACGGGCCTTGCATTGGGCAAACAAGTAATAACAAAACAAAAGGGGACAACAATGAGCAGCTTGAACAGACATGAATTAATCGGACGTACAGGATCTGACCCATACGAAAAACAGTTACCTAATGGGACAAACCAAGCAAAAGTGAATATAGCGACAAACAATGTATACATCAAAGATGGAGAGAAAATAGAAGAAACAGACTGGCATACGGTAGTTTTTTACGGAAAATTAGCTGACGTTTGCGCTAAATACGTAAAAAAGGGCGACTTGGTTTATATCTCTGGAAGGAACAAGATGTCAAAAGTTGACGTGGCCTATAGTGAAAAGCCGGTGTTGTTCTCTGAAATAATAGCAGATAAATTGGTTATGCTCGGCACTAAGAAAAAAACCAACGCAGATGATGCACCTTTTTAAACACTCTCTTCAAGAGCCGTACTCAACTGAGTACGGCTACCCATGGCATATCCCTGAAAAGTTCGTTGTATCTAGATCCACAGTCCAAGGAACAGCGTTTCCATGTATAAGCTGGACACTAATATACCGGTGTATAGGCTCATACCTAGGCTTTAACATCACAGTGGTAGAAAACTGCGCAACAACATTTATAGGTTGATACCCTCCCGTGCTATTTACATAAAACGGCGTAGTTGAACCAGCTAAGGTAGTCCCGGAGGCACTCCCTAATGTATCCGTGCCGAAAAGACGGATATTCACGTACACAGGTACATTAATAGTCACCTTTAGATTTACGTGAACATGGAATGAATACACCTCGTAATCGTATCCATCACCCCACGGGGTAGTAAAGGTTGAGTAACCAATATTAAAAGCATCTTTGCCTGGTGGCATTCTGGTAAATGATACGTGCGAATAGTCTGTAGCATCAACCTTAAAAAAATGAACGGTAGTCCAAGCGCCCCCCGCTATCACTTGGTCGATAGATGATACCGCACAAAAGGCTGGTTGAGTTCTTTTTTTAACCATATTGTGTAAAGTAACAGGGCCTGAAACAACCATCGGGCCATCCGAAGAAACACCACTAACTGACAAGTTGTTTACAGACCCCCCAGTACTGTCCTGGGTCACCAGAGTAGGTGGGCCATAATAAAATACTGTATCTGTGGTCAACTCAGCAGTTGGTCGAACATAGATTGTCGAAGGGTAAGCACCCTTGCTGACAACGATAGTTGAAAAATTCCCAGCATTTATCGCGTCATCAACTTCTAAATTTGTGTGGTCAATACCTTGTGATAAAGTAGCAACTCCATCGATATCCCATCTTATAGTCCCCGCAGCAATCCCAAGAGGATCTTTATCCTTTAAAACCACGGGTGGTTCAATATCATGCTTTTCTATATGTGTAGCAATATCACCTAGTGTGGTTTTGTATGTTTTTATTGTTTCATCAGTAACCGCAAAGATGCTAGCATCAGTGAGAGCAGGGACAGTTGGCAAGTCCTTTGTGAACTTACCCATGACCAATTCCCCTCATTCTAAAAGCACCCCAAAACAAACCCTCTGGGTTGTTAGGATCGAAAATCACCATATCAGCAGTGTATATCTTTGTTTCAATTATACCTAATATTCCGAGCCTAAGATAAACGCTGCCCTCTCTGCCGTACCCGGTTGCCCAACTTATAGGGACTCTAGGGACAAGTCTTAGGTTGGCACCAGGCGTGTCAAAAGGGTCATCTGACGAAATAACAACCCCTGTATCCAATCTCAACTCGATCTTTGTTACATTATCCAAATGAACAAAATCTGTTTTATTTAATAGCCTAAGAACATTTACATTGTCTGTGTTGTTATACACTACAATAGTCGGCAAAGGCTCAGTATCCCAATATGAAACCGGACTTTGCGGAGAACCAACACCACAATTGTCTACTTGTATTTTAGGGCATGTCGGCTCACACAAACCGAGATCGTTCCAATCTTCCCAATGTGTACCGTCATAGGCAAAGTCGTACCAACTAGTAACAACTGGTGCCATCTCAGTCCACGAACAGTCTATATAGTACATTTGCACCTCCTAAACATCCCAGTTGGCCTCAACAGCACTAATGCCACCGTAAGGTACCGGAGGCCCTGTCTTAGTGCTTAACCCTTCGATAGTAAAATCATATACACCATTTAATGCAGTCGCATCCAAAAAAGTATCGCTCCCCCATGCCGGACCAGGGTCAACAACACTGGAAGGTGTAGAACGGACTCCATCAAGAACAAAACTGATAGAACACGTCGTTTGAAGTGCTCTGACTCGTAGGATGCCAACATCATCAGGGACGTACAACCGGCTTGTAAGCAGCACGTTCCATGTAGGGTTTACTACTGTAATATCTCCCAATCCACCGATACCTGCGAATATCTCTTGCGGAATCCAAGGCATTGACCCCCCAGTAAACTTTGTCCTTAACGCGCAACTACCAGGCCCTATGTCTTCGTTTTCTATTAGTGTAGGCTTTCTAGCTTCGTTAGAAATATGTGTTGCTAGTACTTGCTCTGCGTTTAAAAGTATAGCCTCATTGTCAAAATCATAGACATCGATCCAATCAGAGTTGGCTTCGTTCCTTAGTTTCAGTATGCCGGAATAAAGATCGGCCCACCATTGAAAACCCACCGTTCCTGTTGGCGGGTCGGCATGAGAAAAAGCCGTCCTAAGTGCGTCCAGGCTTCCATTTATCAACGCTGCCATAGTAAGGTTAACTGCTTCTGTAGAATTCCATAAAGGATGAAAGTCTTGTGACATTTTTAGCCCCCTATCCTAGTAAAAATAGCTACTACACCGCCCCACGGCCCCCCTCCACTGACTGTCGACAGCCCTTCTATAACAAAAGATCGGTGTCCACCAGAAGGTGTATCAAAAACAGCCTCATTGCTCCAACCTGACGGAACTGGCGTATTGGCAGGCCCTGGAATTCCATCAAAATTTATTCTTATGCTACATGTGACTTGAGAAGCAGAGACATATATTTTGTCTGAACCATTAGGTAAATAAATATTAGTAGTAAATAAAGGGTACCATGTCGGAGATGCCCCCGGGATTACACCTAGAGTTGGAATCGCTGCAAATATTTCTTCGCATATGCTGACACCCCTAGAAGATCTCGGACGGATCGCGCAAGTGAACGGCGAAATCTCCTCACCTAAAACAATACTTCCTTTTCTTGCGAAGCTATCAATCTTTTCTGTTGTCACTGCTAAGTCCTCAATCTTAGCAGTTGTTACAGCTAAATCACCGAGCTTATATTCATCTACAGCTAAATCTTGAAGTGCACCAGTTCCTACAGCTAGAAGACCCATTTTACCAGGGACTATCGATCCATCTAAAATATTAACAGCGCTAACAGAATCATCAGCCATTTTCAATAAAGTAACGGCACCAGAACCGATCTTAGCCTCTGTTACAGCTAAATCCTTAAGCTTTATTGTTGATACAGCTTGATCGTCGAGCTTAGCAGTAGCTACTGCTAAAGCGCCAAGCTTAGTTTCTGTTACAGCTAGATCTGCAAGCTTATCTTCAGTTACAGCCCCAGCACCAATCTTAGCCTCTGTTACAGCTAAAGCACCAATCTTAGCCTCTGTCACAACTAAACCCTGAAGTTTGACAGAAGTTATAGATGAATCCTCTAGGTTTTGAGTAAGTACAGCTCCAACACCTATCTTCGCATTGGTTACAGCTAAATCATCAATCTTGGCAGTAGTTATGGCTAGATCTTGTATTTTAGAAGTAGATATACCCAAATCACCAAGCTTACCATTGGTAATCGCCCCGTCCGCAATTTTTAAAGCTGTCACTGCTAAATCATTAAGCTTGGCGGTCGTCACAGCCAGATCTTGCAATTTAGATGTAGACACCGTGTCATCAGCGATAAGAATAGCATCCGTATTTGAATCATATATAGAAACCCAACCTGTATTGGATTCGTCTCGTATTTTTACAAAACCACTGGTTGTATCAACCCACCATTGATAAGGTTTTGTTTCGGTTGGCTCGGTGGCCCCAGAAAACTTAGTCCGCAACGCATCCAAATTGTCCTCGAAAAGACCTTTCATGGTCGCTTGAACATCTGAATCCGGATCGAATAATGCAGTAAAAACTTGCGACATATTACCCCCCTATTTCCCATTTAGATATAATCCCACTGATATCCCCAAAAGGCACGACGCTCTTAGAGGAATACGCACATACAATCAGGGAATAAGACTTGTCCACTCGTAAAGATGCTACATCCACACTTACTTCATCACCCCACATTGGACCATCTACTTCAGCATTTTTAGGTGACCATACAGAATCCAGACAGATAGCGATGCTACAATCATGTTGCAAGACCTTAACGATAAGTTTAGTTGCGCCTACCGGGATGTAAAGATCTTGGCTCCACATACTTTGCCCTGAAATAAGTATCTTGCCCAAAGTCGGCACCGCCGAATACAGTTCCACTGGAGCATTCGGTAACGATGTTATCAAAGAAACAGTCATGTTTTATGCCTCCTAAGCATCTATTAATAAGTTATCTTCTAAATAAGCAGCGTGTAAAGTTGCTGATTTAATAGTCATACGCGATTCCGAATTGATGTCTTGGATCTTAAACCGTACCCTAACATATTTCCCTTTTATGATACCGTATAGTAACTCGAGCCGTTCAATCTTTTCATAGTTGTCTGGATCATATGGGCCTGGGTTCGGCGTCTCGGAATACTCAATGCTCACAGCTATTAAACTCGCTACTGCACTATCCGCTGCACCTAGTATGTAATCCCAAGACCTCCACAAAACACCATCCTTTGCCAGATCTTCCCAATTGTTTGGATCTGGAGCTAATTCATCCCATGAATTTAACCCACTTGACAATACAAACTCAAACAGCACATAAACAACGACTCTACCATCATCACTCAAATTACTAATATTGATCTCATTCGATATGTAGTCACCATGTAGATCCTCAACAGGCGTGTGCGCGCACTGTATCCATTGGTTAGGATAAGCACTTCCGGTCACTTCTATGTTGTGATTAACGCCCTCTACAGAAGCATAATCAATGACTTCAGTAAAAAACACATGGGAACCTGGTGGCGGGTCATCGATTATAGCATCAGCCGATAAAGGCGTTTCGCTATAATTCCCGGTTTTATTTTTAGTGTTTAACCAGAACTTATGTGGCACGGTCGGCAAGCTTGGCTTTACACCACCAAAAGTCACGGATGGGTTGCTACTGAACGTAAGAAAAACAGAGCCTAACCAATCATCCCCTAGACGTACTTCGTATCCATCTATATCAGGATCATCAAGCTCAATTGAAATAATATCAACCGATGCCAAATTGACTGTTATGTTTAAATAAGTTGGGTCTTGAGGTAAAATATTGGAAACCCCGATGACTTTATGCGAGATCCTGGGCGCTTCTACGTCATCTTGTTTTATACCATGTATAGAAACAGTATTTAATCGTACGTAATAAAGGTTTGTTTGACCTGAGTATTGGGTAGGCTTCCATTCTCCGACAGGATCAATTTGGAAGTCACCAGCAGCAGAACGTTGGAACAAGTACACCCCGTCATTTTCTGGAGGTGCTACCCCGGAATAAACGTATACATCGACATGACTAAACCAAGGATACCCAGCAGGCGTATCAAAAGTGACATCCAATCTGACAAAGCTTCGCCCCCTAAAATCATACGTGTCCTCAGTCACATTTATATTGCTAACACCAGGTGGAGGTTCACTTATACCAGGGAAATTGACATTGTACGTAGACGCGATGTGGCGATGGTACGTCCTGTCGTACAACTCTTCACGTTCCAATATTGCCATAACAGATATGAGCCCTGATGGGCCTATCGCGTTGCTCTTGACCCTGGCTAATTGATCGGTTATCTTCAACTCTGATGATGTGATAGATATTACATCGTTAGTATCCAGAACGATCGTATCAGGCCTTAAACTAAAAGAAATAGCTCTACTAAGCTGTTCACGTTCAAGTTCATACGTACCCATATCCGAAGCCATGTTGCGATTAGTGAACCCAACATACTCTAGCTGCTTAACGTTGCCTGTTCTGTTCGGATCTCCGATGTTTATACGATCAGCAACCCAGTTATCATCTGCGTTAACAAAATTGACTACAACACCATCTGGTATGTTAAACTTAGACGGCTGTGTGACACTCAAAGCAGCTAACCCATCGGAATCACGAGCAATATGTTCATCTTTTATCTCAAAAGGCGCAACAAGGGACTCAACATCAAAATATTTTAAATATACCTTTCCGTCATACCAAAAAAACGCACCTCTGAAATGACTCAAAATCGTGTCAATTATATCCTGCGCCTTCATTTGGCTTGTCACAACATAATCCATAGTCCATTTAGGTTGTGTCAAAATAAACTCTTCATCAACAAAAGGCCACTGGCTAGCAGGGTATACCAAAAGACTATCGTTGGTCAGCTTTTCCACTACTATATGTACAGTAGACCCAGTAACGATATAGGAGCTAACATCTGCATTAGAGTAGTCTAAAGGGTCAGACAAAATAAATATATCAAAAGCAGCACCTGTTGAAAAAAACCCATTTACCAACGGAGCAGCCCCAAACTCGCAATATGTCGCCGCTTCTTCAAAAGAACTGATATCAAATTTTGAACTATCCCACCCTAATCCGTATCTAGGATTTGTCATATAATTATACAAAAACCATACTGGGTTGTCAGTCCATATAGTGGCATCCCATCTAGGATCGTAGCATTTTATCCCTTTTACGACTACTTCTCTGGTAGGCACCCCCGCGAACATCTTGTCCTTCTTATTGCCGTATCTGAACCTGAAAACGATGTACGCAGTATTTCGCATAGGATCAGTGAATTTGTCTGGTTCTTTTAACCTAGTTCCATCTCTAAGTTCGGTAACAATTTCTTGATCCGGGGTTCCATACCGAACCCAATACTTTATTGTACTTCCGCTCGATGGTTCCGGAGGTTCTCCCGGCTCTGGTGCTCTAGCAACCCCTTTGTATTCCCAAATAAGCTTACCATCGATATAGATTTCGTCTTTCATCTCTCCGTCATGCTCTATCTGGCCTAATCCATATATAACGCCCTCGCCAAGAGAATGCACAACCCAAAGACATTTTCTATTACTTGGACCCTCTCCATTTTTGCCAGCTTCCGCGAATACATCGTTGGAGCCTACCAACTGCCTACCATAGATAGACGGTATTGGTCTGTCAGTAGTTACAAAGTTAGCTCTGATATCTGTTGCTCCCGCCTTTTGTTTGTTCCCAAACAAAGCACTAGCCAAGTAAGCACCAGCCAAGGTCGCTCCACCGACTATCAAAGCTGAGGCTACAGTACCCAGACCAGCAGTAAGGGCTGTCGCACCTATTTGTAGTATTAAAGGGATAGCAGCGGGCATCTGTACGCATCCTTTTTTACGTAATGTTCTGTCCCAATTGACATGCAACCCGTATCTGGAGTTGTTACAATTATTTTCTGCAATCCTGCGTAAATTCCCGCGAATTCATCACCATCGAGGGAACACCACAACAGATCTCCAGCACGGATAAAACCAAGGGCCATTTTTAAAAAAAACTTGTCCAGATATTTCTTAAACATTCCTTTCGCTAACGTGGCATCTATCGCGTAGCTACCTGCGTAACTATCGAAATCGTACCCACTTTCGGAATGAACGGCCAGTATGTTCGTGCTATACCTCAAGTTGGAATATTCGACTACTAAGCCGAAGCAATCGAATGGTTCGCCTCCTGGAGTCCCATTCCCACCTAATTTGTATTTTCTGCCCAAAAGCGGTCTTACTGCATTCTGTACAGACACTTTGGGCGTATATGCTGCGTTGCGTCTCATTTTCCCCTCTAAACCTTTAATCTCTTTCCTATTAAACTAGGCAACCACCTGAACCCTCCGTAGTTGTCTTCGTTGCTGTAAGTCACACATTGATCGTAAGTCCTGTCACACTCCATACCAGTCCCACTGTACTGACATTCAGTCCCTTTGAACTTTCTCCATCTGCAGCTACCAGAATACAAAGCTGTTGTAACCCGTGTCCATTGAGAAAAGATCGAAACTGCGATTATCTTGACTTTTCCAGGTGAATAACTCCATTGGTCAATAGTGCCCGTAAAAATACCTAGAGAAGCAATAACCTTACTGTTTTCATCTAGTATTACGAAAGTCACTTCAACAGGGTATTCCCTGATATTGTATTTCCCTAACGTTCCATATAAACTTCTGTCAACATCGTCTAGATCGACGCTAAGACGATCTACTATTTGAGTAGAACTATAAGAAATGTTTTGAAATTGCATACCACGAGGAACATACATGTTTGGAGCTTGGTAAATGCCTGTGTTCCATGTAGTATAATAAAAATCTTGCCCGCCTATGTCTTCTAAGCTTATCAACAAGGCTTGTCTGTATTGCTGTGATTCTAACGCATCCTTCATTACGGGTGCTAGCGGCTTCATGGTACATGCTCCAATCCAACAAGCTCTACTGTTGTTGAAGACCAGTATTTTTTAACATCTGCGAAAACAATAGGCGCCATAGTGAATCGTGCATCTATACTCAACCTTCCAGAAAAATCGAACGTGTAAATCTGCCCAAGTTCTGTAACCTCTGCCAATGAAGCTTCGTCAGTAGGTTGGAACGTAGTCCCCCCAGAAACAAACGTCCAATCAACACCTTCCACCAAGTCAGTGCCATCTCTTTTCAAAGTTCTCACACCTGATTCAGCCCCGACAGATGGCAGCTTAATTTGAACAGAGACTGCAGTAATGACTCCAACATACTCATTGACATATATTTCATTTTGCGGGAACCAAAAAACAAACTTGTCAAATGATCCATTTCTGGCTTCGTAAAATCTTCTTAAAGTATTAGCTTGCGGGAAAGTCATAGTCGAATACTGAAGAGCGACATCACGCCTAATAGAATTTTGTACAAGCCTTCTAGATTCAAGCCCGTTCTCGAACTCTGTCGACAACACAGCTTGCGAAGACGAATACGCTAACGGCAATGTGGAGGGAATAACCGTCACTATATCCGGATAGATCGGCAAAGGCATTATGACACCGCCATTCTTAACGAAGCTGACAACCCTCTATCACCACCTGTGATAGCCTCTACCAACGGACCTGTGACAGCTTGCGGGTTGTTTCGCATTAATTCAGTAACACTCTTGCTATCGACTGCATTAATAGTAACATTCACATTATTTGTACCTCCTGTACCTGCACCTCCACCAGCACCAGACATAGGAACAACAGCCTCTGGGCCAGATTCACCAATTAGATAGCTGGACTTAGACCTCGCACCTATGCCGAGTACAGGTTCGGATATTATTCCGCCATTTGCCATGGCTTTAGGTTTCCCGAACATGCTCAAAATACTGCCAGCCATTCCACCGCCACCGCCCATATCCGTCATCCATTCTTTGAACCACATTAATAAAGGTTGTATGATTAACATCTGCGCACCAAAGTCTAACAGCTTCTTAGCCATGTTTTTAAGCATGTCACCGAACGAAACATCCGCTCCGGTAGCCAAATCAGTGATAAATCCTGTGAATTCCTTCACAACGTCATCAAATGTGGCAACAACGTCTTTTTTCCAATCCTCTATACTGTAGGCGTTCTTATCAAATACCTTTTTTATATCATCTGCGGTCTTCTCAGAAGCATCCACGACTTCTTCTAAACTTTCCGTGACCTCTTCGACAACCTTGTTCATCTGGACAGGGTTCATACCCAACCCGCTCATTGTATCTTCATTAACATCTAACCACAGCGCCCACCACTCAGCCCACGATTTGGTTTTATCCCACATGCCTTGCATGGCTTGGGTCATAGCGTTAACAACGGTAACTCCAGCCCCAAACATATCAATAGTCAAGCTTAATGTGTCTGCAATAATCCCCTCAGACATAGTGTCTTGCAAATCTGCCCAGGAGGTGTCTAGCCGAGACAATGCAGACCGCAACCCTACACCAAGGGTTTTAACGCCTTCCGCGGCCTCTTTCCGTAGTTGTTTGCCAAATAACGGAAGTACATCTTCCGCAAGAAGTTTTCCGCTACTCACCATTTTGGTTAGCTCTTGAGTGGTAACACCAAGAGCAGCAGCCATTGAGGTTAAGGCCCCCGGCATTGCTGTGCCTAGTTGCAATCGCAGCCTTGTCATGGATATGACATTATTTGAAGCCATTTGTGAGACCGCCGAGAACATACTAGCAACCTTTTCCCCAGACAATCCGAGCACGGCAGCCTTTTCAGACAACCCCAAAAAGACTGCATCAAGTTGTTTGTTGGTAAGAATAGTCCCTTTCGCTGAGTTACGTAAGTTCGTAAAGTTCTTGGCTAAAGTGGTTATATCTATGCCCAACCGAGTTGACTGTTTCCGCAAAAAAGCCCAATTCTTTTGGTTTTCCTCTGCTGTCCCTCCGATCAACTTCATTGTCCTATTTAGGCCTTGAGTCTGTCGCAACAAATTAGCGAAAGCTCTCACGGCCTTGTAGGCACCGACTGCAACCCCTACAAGTGCAAGTTTCATGAGATTCAAGGACTGCGTTGTTGTCGCGATCTTGTCAGAGGTGGTTTTAGCAGTCCTGGCGACACTCTTCATGCCTGAGAAAAAGCCTTTTGCATCAAGACCGAACTTGGCGATTAAATTACCGACTACCATTTAATTTCCCTTTATCCCGAATGACCGGTTTAAACTAGCTCGCTGCTCTTCCCATCCGCGTACTTTTTGTTTATGGAAAGAACTACCCAAACAAAAGTTTTTAGCTAAAAAAGGCTTTGTCTGCAACCGTTTAGGGTTAGACATCATTAAACCAGCGTTGTACACCGCTGCTGTATTCGTCGCTGTCCTTATATCGTCAAAGCTACTGCCCCAAGGCTCAAGTTCGTAATACACGATCCATCCCATGAACTCTTTAGTAGACATCCTGGCTGTTAACTCTTCGAGAGTACACCCAAATTGGAGCGCTAGCCTATACGCGAAGATCCTAGCCGGGTTAGAGACTAGTTTTTTTTTAGCTTTTTGTTTGATGCCTCGTTCATTTGTAAATTTTCTGAACTAATCTTAAACAACCTCGTTATTACCTTCGGATCTAATTCCGCTATAGCATTCTTGTCCTCTTCACCAAAGATCCTAACACAATCTACATCCATGATTGTCTTTTGTAGCAGATCTATCATTATGGCCGCCTGAGCTATTTTGTTCTCGCCTTCAGCGTCAAAATTGTCTTCATAAAAGGCAATTAAGTCTGTTAAATTCATTCTGCCAAGGTACACGGCTCCGCCCCATTCTGGAACCTCTACCTTGACCATTTGTTTTACTTTGTTCTTTAAAATGTCTTCTTTGTTTAAAAACCCCATGTTGCCCCCTATTCTGCTTCTTGTTATTTTACGTAAGTACGCGAGTAATTGCACCTTTAGTAGCTAAAGTAGCTTGGTAAGTTCCATGCTCATTTAGTGGCGTAGCCGGAGTTACTCCGGCTACGAGAGCTGCAAACATATGGTATTCACCATCAGGCCAAAGAATCCTAAACCATTTCGCTGCAGGCGTAGCATCATCTGCAGGATAAGCTAAATCATAGAAAACGTCATATTGTGGTTTCACGTAGTTGCAAGACACCACAATGTCTATAGGTGGTACAAGGCCAAGAATCTGATCCGAGAAAACACCAGGGCCATGAGTAGTCACATTCCACCGGTCCCGTACTATCGGTAGTTCTGGGATATCATACGTCTCTGTAATCATAACCCAAACGGTAGCAGGAGTATCCGGAGGGATCCCATCGGTGCTATATTGAATCTGAATCAGCTTTCCTGGTTGGGCTTGACTATAATAATCCGCCATAATTTACCTCCTTAATATTTCGTTCTGAGACACACTAGATTCAATGAATACATCGGTCTCATTGTGATATCGATACCTATGTCCACAGGCCCTGATAAATGGTTTATGTACACAAAAATAGAGTCATTCACGGCATAATTCCCAACTGATTTCATGAAATCACGCACCTTGTATATCCGCTCTTCGCATTCCTGCCCCCCGCCCCTAGTACCACGAGCGATTATCTGCACTGTAGGCCACGACAACCCGATAGTCGGCAAATCTGCCTGCATAGTACCCGTATTGGTAACAGACAAGATATTATCTGGGGTGGGCGGCTGATCCTGGGATACAAAGATATCGACTCCGATAGTACCGAACCCGTTATTTTGTAGCATAGTGACTATATCAGATGTAAACGTGCTCATATTGTTCTTTTTCCGTATTGTCCAAAAAATATTTCCGTACGTAACGACTCTGCGAGGTCGTTCCCCATAATGTTTGAAACATGCTTTACAGCGTTTTCTAGAAACTTAGCCTCACCTACAGTATGCCTAGAAGTTGTGATTTCATGAACAGGTATGGCATATTCCGCTGTATACTTGACCTCCCCTGTTGCTCCTAGAGGACCGGACTGCGTTACTTTGGAGTTGCCCAAGGCCGAATCCCGCAAAGTACCAATGTTTTTTGGAACCCTATGCGATGACTCGTTCTCGACTTT
>Ga0114923_10000253_pt1 | contig 44448 bp, 65 predicted proteins | sample SumtaG_FD_89578 | JGI IMG/M metagenome (GOLD analysis project Ga0114923, IMG submission 89578) | Deep subsurface microbial communities from Indian Ocean to uncover new lineages of life (NeLLi) - Sumatra_00157 metaG | ecosystem: Environmental > Aquatic > Marine > Oceanic > Sediment | place: near... | reverse complement strand
GATTACTGAAAATGCCTGCGCTGAGAAGTTGCTGAGTTGCCACTCCCAGCGTGATTGCCCGTCTATTTGAGTTTCTCGCACTGACCTAACGGTCTCGCCATCCACGGTGATGAATTCCAGTTTTGCCCAATCAATGACATAGCCGCCCTTGTTCTTGTAGGTGAAATCAAAGGCGTTAGGTGTTTCAGCATAGAGCGCTCCGGGACTCAAAAGCGCAATGGCCAGTATTAATTTCTTCATGTGATCTCCAGTTGTACATGACCTATTCCGTCTTTGCGGCTTCGACATGGCGGTCAATTTCGTTAACAATCGTCTCGACCACTTCTTCCTCGACGGCAGGAATTATCGCGCTACAGGCGGTCAGTAGGGCAATACAAATAAGGGGGCCTGCTCTCCTGAAAATACTGTAAGGCTTCATGGACTCAAGACTTTTTGTTGTAGGTTGTGAAATTCTTGGTACGGCATCGGTTTTTAAGCTGGGTGGTGCCCTTGCTCCATGTATCCCAGGTCGCTATTTGCGTTTGTGGGTCCCAGGACTGAGAGCAATGTTCAGTCTCTCCAAGCCTAATGGACATAGTAAATTTTGCGCGGATGTAGTTGGGGTTGCTGCTATCGTTAATTAATTGCATCTGGCTAGCCGAAAATTCAGATACTTTCCACTGTAATCCATTGGAGAATGACACATTGCCCCTGCCTACAATAGGCTTGCTATCAGATGTGTAGAGTTGAATCGTTGCCGATTGTATTTCGTAGGCCCCCTTGTCCTTGTAGGTGAACTCAAAGACGTTGGCTGCGTGAACGGGTAAGGCGGCGAGTAATGCGGCGGCTAGTATCAGTTTCTTCATGTGATCTCCAGTTGGGTGAGCGAATACTACCTGAAACCAATGTTAAAGGTGTAGCGATTCGTAATCCGAGTCTGAAGTATTGATTCCACAACGGATCATTTCTTGACCAGTTCAGCCGCTATACTCTTACCTTGTTCTTATCTTGTTCTTATCTTGTTCTTAACCTGTTCTTAGGACTCTCACAGACCAGTAACCACGCGGGTTTCAAGAGGTTAAGGTGTAGAGAATCCTCGCTATAGGTGCAGAGAATCCTCGTTAAGGGTGCAGAGAATCCTCGTAAGAGTGCAGAGAATCCTCGCTAAAGGTGCAGAGAATCCTCGCTGCCCTGTGGATAACTTTTTGGCTAAAGGTGCAGAGAATCCTCGCTATGGTGTAGCCTTCGAAACTAAAGCACTGTAGCCTTATCAAATGATCACAAAAATAGACGGCAAACACGTCATCGACAATATCGTTGTTCAGGATAACGTCCTGGTTCAATCCTGTTACCAGATGTCAGTTAATGAGAAAAAGCTGCTCGCGCTGGGTATGAGTAAACTGAACCCCATGGAGTTGCCCGCCATGATCGCGGGTGGTGAGGTGGTGATTGAGGTTTCGGTGGAGGAGTGGGTGGCCGCCTTTGGTGATAAAAATCCGTATGCCAGTATGCGTGATGCCGCTGATCGGCTATTGGGCCGTAATTGGCGAACAGATGACCCCAAGATAAAAGGCCCTTACACCAAGGTGAATTGGTTCGATTCATGCTATTACGACCGCGCTAGAGGTGTTGTACGACTGCTTTTCTGCCGACACACCTCGTTATTCTTACAGGGGATGGTTGATGAGTTCACAAAATATCGTATTGGGGATATTGCCCAACTGGGTAGTTTCAATCAGATCAGGCTGTATGAAATGCTTTGCCAGTTCTCAGAGACAGGTTTTTTGACTATTGGGCTTGATGAACTAAAGACTCGGCTATGCTTGGAGCGTAGCTACCCTAGATGGGTTGATTTTGACCGACATGTCATTAAACCGTCCCTTGCCGCTATCAATAAAAGCGCTGGTCTGGGTGTAACCTACAAAACCGTTAAAACCCAGCGCAAAGTGACGCGAGTGGAGTTTTTCTTTCCGCCAGTGAAGAGGGTAACTGATGAGTAAAAAAGAATTCACGGCCAAGCACCTGGAAGCCGTCCAGAAATACTACAAAAATGAGGTGTTGGGAAACTGCGCGGTTTGCGATCAATCCTGGTGGGAACCTGCGGGAAATATGCGGGGCCTCCGTGCATTGGAGTTCAGCAAAAAGGAAGGCTGGGAATGGGGTACGGATACTGCATTCCTTTTAGAATTTCACTGCAAACATTGTGGTAATACGGTGCTGATCAACTGGCATATCGCCCAGACACAGGCATCTGCGAATGGCACTGTAAAGTGCATGACCTGCAAGCAGGATGTGCCTAAAAACAACCTCTCGGACACTCCTGAGGAACCAGAATGCGAGGGGTGCTATAAGCGTGAGCGCAGCTATATTCTGGGTGTTTTACGCAATCGCGGGTGCACGTGGTGGAACGTGGAGGATGATCTAAAAGAGCTGATGGCACTTGCCAACAAGGCGGGGATTTCCAACTTGGATATGAAGGAGATCGCGAGCGAGGTTGGCTATCTAAAAGAATTCGGAAGCGAGATACTGATCGCGGCGGGAGTTGAGTACGACCACTTGGAAGAGTCGCTAGATATACCAATGGTAGTCGCACTACTGCGGAAACGGCCTAATACTTAGTCGTGATTCCACCAGATGCGGACTCGAACTGAGATGTTCCAGGCAATACTCAGGACAGCAACAGTACCGCCGATGAGGTCTATACCCTCAGATGTTGGGAGCACCCACATGATAAAGCTCACAATGAATATGATCGTGGAGATTAAGCCTTCAAGTTTAAGTTGTTTGCTGGTGAATTCTAGTGCGCCCATTGGTGTGCCTCGTTATTTGAATTTGAGGCAGTGTAACTGAAAACGGAGAGATGATGAAAATAGCTATCTTACTGCTGCTACTGGCCACACCAGCCTGGGCTGACATCACCGGCAAGGTGGTCCGGGTCCTCGATGGCGACACGATCATTGTCCAGGACACCAGAGTCCGGCTAACGGGTATTGATGCCCCGGAGAGCAAACAAGCGCACGGGAAAGCCAGTACACGCTACCTGTCGAAGTTGATCAACGGGAATGTGGTCACAATCGAGGGTGACAAGACTGATCGCTATGGCCGACTCCTGGGTAAGGTTGTATACCAGGGCAAGGACGTTAACCTACAGATGGTCCAGGAAGGCCATGCGTGGTGGTACAGACGCTACAAGCGCACTCAGAGCACATCAGACCAGAGAGCCTATGCTCAGGCTGAGAATACTGCTAGAAGTGGTAGAATGGGCCTGTGGGGCGGTAATCCAGTGGCTCCGTGGGAATTCAGACGTGAATGAGGGAATAATGTGGGCCAACTTGTGAGAATTGATAGGTCTGGGTGGTGTTGTATTACCTTCGGGAGCAGGTTGCTCCACTATTACAACGAGGATCAGGATGGAATGGACTTCCCTACGTCTATTTGCGCCCGTTTCTGTACAGATGCAGATGTTTACACGGCAACGGAGGAAGAGTTGGCAACCCAAAAGAAGTGTAAGTGGTGTAGCAAAAAGCTAATTGAGCGAAACGAGGCAGTGGAATTGTGAGTGATTTTAAAATAGACCAACTGGTTGTAATGAAAAACAACCCCGGTGCTGTGATTTTCCAAGTAACCGAACCCCCTTCCCCAAGTGGCTCACTGGAGTCTGGGAAAGTGCTGTGCAAATACTGGCAAGGAAATGAAGATAAAAATGGAAGGATTATTTTCGATGCAAGTGAACTAACCGAATATAAAGGTTCGTAGCATGAAACGTGCCCCCCAACATCTTATAAACCAAGCGCTAACCACATTGGAGTTTTACAGCGATTATGCTCCAGGGGAATTTTACCAGACGCGCCTAGAGGAGGTAGTAAAAATAGTTCGCGTAGCCGCCCGCCGTTATGACGGAGCAGATTATGGGGATCAAAGATTTTTACTCGCCTTTGCTGATGCGATTCTGCATGGGAATAATCCAGGTATTTATAAGAGCCCATTCGGAGAACCTGGTAAAGAAACCTACCGATTATGACCAGATCCCCTTCCCGCTACCTGGCTCGTGGAATCACATGGTATGGCTTGGAGAAAGTGTTACCGGGTATCTTGGATATGTCGATAGCATTTGGATGGCGGGATGCAATATCCTGGTAGTCTTTCATTTGCTCGATTAATTCAGCGCGATCTGCTGCACTGTTTGAATTTACCACAGGCTTATCAAAAAGGCCGAGAAGGTTTAGGTCGTCCACCAGCGTGTTGCAATTATTTCGCTTTTCCATAAATTTGGTATTTGCATCTGCATGACGGTCTTTGATGTAGTTCAAAACTCCTGAACGGAGAGCAGGCAGAGGTATCTTAAGTGCCCGATGGGTTAGTTCGGCCCTGGGTATGCCCCAGGAGCATGACACGCCGTGGCTTCGTAACAAGGGGATGGCATTTGCCATAGGGAGGAATGAGAGTAGCTTATCTCTATCAGTTAGCTGACAGCATCGACCCCTCCGGATGACTTTCCATTCAATGCGGCTATTGCGCTTCTGAACGAGCCATACCGCTATGTCCTTGTCCAACAATGACATGATGGCATTTATATACTTTGGACCGCAGACCACGGTTACCTTGTTAAAGTGTTGGCTATACACATCCACCTGGGGAGCGAGGCGGTAGAGGCTATCAGAATCACTTTTGATTTCGAAGGCGTGTAGTTTTCTGTTAGCGACAACAATATCGGCCCTGCGATCAGCGACAACTAATTCATTAGCGATAATAGCATCACCGTCAACCTGCTTTTTCTCCACCAGCCGGTCAATCAATGCGGCCTTTATATCGGCTTCTTTCACTATCGCACTCCTCTCTACAGTATCTTGTAGACAACACTCACGAGCGTTCCTGCGGCGACCAGGACGGTTGCGGCCAGCATCCCATACTGTATGTAGGCGTGTCGCTGCCAGTGTTCACGTTGAGCGGTCATGGTGAGGCGCTCCTCGTAGCTGTTCTCCATTTCCTCGATGATTTTCTTAATCTCAAGGCGTTCTCGATCTGCTTTATCAACCATGGTATTCCTCATTGCTGTGATGGTGGTAAAAACTAACCATATTCGTTACACTGTATATGCTTACAGTATTGAAGAGGGCGCTCAGACTCGAACCGAGACCTCACCAAGTGGCACCGCAAAACCCGGACAGGGGTAATAAAGTGGCTTCTCGGTGGATGCTTTCGTTACACTAAACCCTCGTAAACTCACACAGTCGGATCGTGTTCTGCCCACCTGTAATACTCCCCAATCGTGGCAACCTCGTCACCGCTCATCAAAATCGTAAGATCGTGCAGGACTCTCGACTCAACAGTGGGGGCATTGTGCATACGGAGAAGATCAATCAGTTCTTTGGCTGTTAACCCAAATGGACACTTTTGCAAAAGAGTGCTGATATTTGTTCTGCTGGCCTTTTTCGCAGGGCTTAGATTGAGACTCTCATCCCAGCACTCAAAAAGTATGTGATGGATCGCAGAAATATCGGCAACAATATCTTTGTAATCAGATGCGGATTTCATGTGGGAATCCAGCACCGACTGAAGGCTTGTTAGCAATCCGGCATATACAGCCGAAAGTGACGCTGTTGTATCTTTGTCTATATCCACTTCATTTCCCTCTGCTGTTTTATTCAAGGCACCTATTATAGCACGAACGACTGTAGTTTGCACCTGCCGCGAGTTTGTGTAGCTTTCGTTTTTATTTTCGTGTGTGGTTTATGTTATTTCTGCTGACATTATAACAGGATTACTTGCGTTAATTAATCCAATATATGTTTATTGCGCATATCGTGGTGTTGCTGACAGGTTTAGAGTAGGGAAATAAAAAAGGCCCCGAAGGGCCCGTTGTTCATGATCTCCTGCTCAAAGCATGAAGTCGTAAGCCTCCATGTACGTCAGATCCCCAACGCCCTCAAATACGTCCCACAAGGTGAGTTCATCCGCTGTGATGGCGGGGTCATCGTCTGCGTTTTCGGCCATCCACAAATAACTATCGGTTCCATCGGTAGCGATAATGCAGGCTTTATCCCAGACACCAAACTGAAGTCCATGTCCCTCCTCACCAAATACGGCGGCCATCGACTCGGCCTCACTCAGGTCGAGAATGGGATTGGTATAGGCCGTGTCCAGGATCGTTAGATCAGTTTTCAGCGTATCTGTTTTATCGTCTTCCCAGGACGTGGCAAGGTGGGATTGGTATTTCGATTCTCTCATGTTTAACCTCGTTGTAAGACCACAGAGGGCCTGTTATTTATGATCCCGGCAGCTCCTGGAGACCATCCGCAATCATGTTATCGCGTCTCAACTCCTTGGCTCTCAACTTAACGGCCTGATGCACGATTTGGCTGTCCGTCAGGTCGTAGTCTACGCAGTCTCGTATTGTGGCCATGTCTGCCAGAAACTCAGGGGTGTTATTGGTGTAGGTCTGTTTACTCACTGTCAGCCTCATGATTAAAGGAATTCCAGTCAGTTTAGCCTACGCCCCCTCAAGAACAAATATACGCGGATAAGCACTTATCTCAAGTACAAAGCAGTAGATTACTTATACTACTTCATTATAAGTGATGGAGCTGTTATTCCCTATGCAGCCTTGGTGGCCGTCAGTGATAGATTGGCATCTAGGTGCAGTCCTTTGAAGATACTGAGCAGCGTTTCCAGCTTAACAGCCGAGCTGCCAGAGACAATGCGGTAAAGCTGCGATCTACAGACACCAGACTCAGCCGCTACGGCGGTATACCCACAGACTTCCAGTACACGGCCTAGACCGATGAGGAAGGCATCTTGATCACCAGATGACCAAAGCTCGCTCAGGAAGTCAGCCCGGTTATTGGGGTCTTTCAGATACTCAGAGTCATCATAGGCCATCGTTTCAGTTTTCATAGATTCCTCGCTAACTGCTTGGCAGTTCTGATATTGCGTTGCTGAGATGATTTGTCACCGCCCGCCAATAGCACAACGGTCACTTGATCTCGGATAGTGTAATAGAGTCGATAACCGGGGCCACTGTTAATTCGCATTTCAGATACACCATCATTGACAGATTTGTGATCGCCGAAATTACCCACCTCAACCATCACTATCCGAGCACGTATTTTCTTCTCAGCTTGGCGGTCTTTGAGGTGGTTCAGCCAGGTGGAGAATTCGTGTGTTTGCCGGATTAAGTACATGGGTATAGTGTCGCATTTAAGCTACACTCAGTCAATACCTTTCTGTTGCTTTTATGCTACAAATCAAGGTACAAAAACTGGGAAGTAAACCCGACCTACTTTCCATAATTGTGCTCGAAAACAAGCCACCGCTTCTCCCCATATTAGATGTCCAAAAAACGTCATCACCGATCAACTGGAGCGAAGCGACCGTGTAGACCATGTGTCGGAACGTGGCCGAAGGCCATAGGGTTTGTTACGGATATTTAGTCGGGTGTATATGTCCGACTGACGCTTTTTGTCACCTTAATCAGAGTAAATCAAATTCCTGGGCGTAAAATCTTGAGTAATCACAGGAGGAAGTTCAAAGTACATTAGGGGAAGAGGGCAAGATTTGTTCTTTTCCCGAAACTGTATTACAGTTTCCGTTCAGACCACTGCGTGGAGCTCCAGTCAATGAGCGAAATCATCACAATTCGAGTCCCAGACGGAGCCAAGGAGAGGCTCAAATCTGAAGCCATAAAAGCAGGCTGGCCAACCCTCAGTGACTTCCTGAAGCATTGTTTTGGAGCGCCTCACCAACGACAGACAGACCCACTCACAGTACCTAAGAAGGGGTCCAGATCACGTGTTGAAACAGGTCTGACTCCGGAGGAGAAGTCGGTTTTTGTTGCCCAATGCAAAGAGGAAGGAATCACTGCTGCACAAGGGCTGCGGCGACAGGTCAGAATCGCAACCAGTAATGGCCCTTATTTCTGCGGCGATGAGTTATTGGTGCTCCGGGATACTAGTCGTCAGCTCATGGCCATTGGCCGTAATTTGAACCAAGTTGTCCGTAAGTTGCACCAGGATGACACGCCAGTACCGGACTCGTTGATTGCTAATGTAGAGTCATATGTGGCCAACACGAAAGAGGCTCTCGACAAGCTGTGTGACCGATCCTTGCGGAGAATCACCCTACAATGAAGTTCAAAGACCAGCTTTTTGATGATGTCTATGTGCGCAAACAAAAGGCCAAAGACATCAAACCAGCCCGTCATGCCCGCGCCTACCGTATCGCCAAGAAGTATCCAGAGGCCGTGTTCAAGATCACTTCCTGGGCACATGATAAAGAAACTGTCGGGGCCACCCTCAGCTATGTTTCCAGATCTGGCGATTTAGAAATGGAAGACCCACAAGGCGGTGTGCTCAATGCTGATGATGTTAAGAAGCGTTTGGATGAGTGGGCCCAGGATTTTGATACCTGGAAGAAGCGCTCGCGTGAATCAGCGCACATCATCTTTTCATCACCCAAGGGTGCGGATCGTGAGGCTGTGAGGTCGGCTGTACGGGATTTCTGCTGGGCAGCCTTCGCCAACCACGATTATCTTATGGTGGCCCACGATGACACCAAGAATCCCCACGTCCATGTTGTAGTGAAGGCGAGAGGCTTTGATAATACAAAGCTGGACCCCGGTATGAGGGATATCAAGGACTGGCGGCGCTACTATGCAGAATGCCTGCGTAATAAAGGTGTTCAGGTTGAGGCCAGTTCACGCCTTATGAGAGGACTCCTGGCACCGCCTGCCCCCAGAAAGGGCACCAAGCCCTATTTACCCGATCCTGAGCGAGAAACGGGCTCTATCCCGCCCGTGGAGCTGTCTACAGCGCAGAAACGCTTTGTTAAACGCTCAGGAGCCTACCAGCGAGCATATGTGGCTGTTGCAGAGGAAATGATCAAGAAGGGCATCGAGAAGGACAATGCAAAGCTCAAGGGCATGGGTGAAGCTGTCCTGGAGTACACAAAAGAACGTGATATTCAGCAGAGAGAGGACATTAAGAGGTTGTATTTCCTGAAGCGGGAGCTTGATAAGCCTGTTAAGTCTGAGGATCGGCCGGATCGTGAGCGTTAATCCAGCATTTTGGCAATGATGCCATCGACATCCTCACTCTCTAGCATCGCATCGTCCCCATGTTTTTTGGCTAGTGCCATTAACATGTGCTCTCCAACCGCATCTAGGAACTGTTTTTTCAGACTGGCTGGGCATTGCTGACTATTGTCATCAAAGAATATCTCGGCCTTGGCTTGGGCATCATAGACCTGTTCCAATAATGGTTCTTCGGCTATGGCCGTATAGCGGTCATTATTGAAATACAGGTCCCTGTAGACATTTAGCTGGGATTCCTCGGCTGTCGTGAGACTAGTCAAGTTCGAGCTCCATCTCTTCAGTCCGGCTTTTCTTGGCCTCCGCAACTCTGGGTTGCAGATTCTCACCTCTATCCAGCCTCTCAAAACAATTTGTCCGAACAGAATCCACAAATTGTTGTGCTGCCGTATCAGTGAACCGATGTCGATTAGATTCCAGAAATTGTCGTGCCTCTCCTACCAGCTTATAAACCGGAGCCAGTTCAGGGTATAGCTCGACAGCTTCTGATCTTTCGAGGTTGTTGTAGGCCTCCTCCCTGTCCCTGGATGCTTTTGGTTTTAGTCGCTCAGTGGCTTCTTTTTGGCGCTCCTCCCTTCGCTGTGCGGCCTCCTTGGCCACATCTTCGTGTCCCTCAGTCCGCTCCTTCATATCGCTTTCAGCGCCTTCAATGGCGGCTGCTTGGCGTTCCTTGCGCTGTGTCTCAGCCTCCTGGAACTCTGTTTCACGCGCCTGATCAATGGATTCTTGCTCTTTGGTGTACTCCACAGTGTCTTCGACTGCATCATCCTCAGAGCCGTCTGTGTTAGGCTTTGTGGGTTCATTTTGAGGGGTTTCACTTACCGCATCATCGTCCTTGCCCTCTTTTGCGCCGTCAATACTCTCAGGCTTTTTGAAGCCCTCCACAGCTATCCCGCGATCCATAGCCTCAGCAGCCAACATGACCTGTAAACCCTTGTTACCGGAAATTTTAATGGAGTCCCAGCCCTTCGCCTCAACACAGTCAACAATCGCCTTGATGACCGCTCGATTGTCTTTGTCTGCACCGATTATGCAGTCATCACGTACCTTGATGGCCACCTTATCGGGCTTATTTTTATCGAAGAACAGTGTCGTATCGCCCTTCTACTGGGCGATGAAATTCCTACCCAGTGCTTCGCCAATATCCAGTGGTTGCTCGGCGATCTTCTTCTTGCCCCATCGGGTGACCTTCACTTCATCAGCTTCACTCATTGCTATCTCCTAGTATCCGTTCGATAAATTGTCTGGCTATCTCGTCAACATTCTCAGTGGTAGCACCTCCAGTAGGAATGATCCCATAAGGATCAGTCATCACTCCAGGTGTAACGATATTGAGCTTCGGTATAGGCTCTGGGGGTCTCACATACTCCATCAAGGCTGTCTGGCTTGTAGTTTTCTTGGCCATTGCAAGGTTGCTTCGGCGAAACAACCCGTGAGCGCCTCCTGGCTGCACACAACGCTCAAGAAGCCCCGCTGTTTTGAAATAGGGTGCTTTCTTCGCCATGATGGGCGGGCAGTTGTCGCTCAGAATGATCATCGCATCTTGCCCAATAGCCTTGGCCTCCTGTGGCAGTAATAGGCCTCGCTTTGCCGATGAGATGGTTTCGTTCCCAGGCTTCAGATTTAATCCCATTGAACGAGATCGGGATTTAGACTCAGCGGTCGTATCTCCCAGCTCATTGGTAATGTCGGTGGCATTTTTGAGATTCTTGGCCGCAAAGAATAGCCGTGTGTGGATATTTTCCAGGAGCGTGTCGGTATCATCGCCATATTTTGTTCGGAGCTGAGAAACGCTTTGAACGATGGCCATAAACCGCAAATTGAAGCCCGCAATAACACTGACGGCGTTGACCAGTGCTGGCATACGGCCCAAGGCAGCAAATTCGTCCATCAACAGTAGCACCTGATAAGGCTCGCGTTTGGTGGGCATCACACTGTTTAGGTTGACCAACTGTTGATAGAACAGGCGTAGCAGTGGGCTATAGAGCTCAATATCTTTCATGTTTATGCCAAGATAGATGGTCTGTTTCTCTGATCTGAGTGTACTGAGATCGAAATCACTCCGGCTGGTCGCTGCATCCAATATCGGGTTTTTGAACATCTGCAAAATAGGCTCTACAAACGAAGAAACGCCCGTGAACTGCTTGTTGTGCATATTTGCAAAGTAAGTAAGGATGTCGATTGCGTCAGGGTCAGTGCATTTGAGTGCGCTGTTGCCTTCTAAAATGGCCTTATGGTGCTTCGCAAACCCAGCCTTTGGCTTGAGTTGGCGGTACATTTCCCCCAGCGTGAAAGGCAGCTCCGGGTTGTCGAGTATCAGGAGTGCCAAGCCTAGAAAAAGCTGACGGCCATCGGACACCCAAGAGGTATCGTTCTTTTCAGACACAATAAACAACGTGGCAAGACTTTGAATCTCGCCAATACGCCGTATCTTGTCTCTAGGGATGGCATCGAGTGGATTCCAGCAGTTTGATTCCATCTCACCGGGTGCGAATAGATAGACCTTATGGCCACAGGCTTGCCTGAATCCGGCTGTTAGCTGATAGTTTTCAAACTTTATATCTGTAACCACCATTGAGCCACCCCAGGTCAGACAGTTGGGTATGACCACGGAAATACCTTTACCCTGCCGGGTTCCGGCAGCCAGTAATACGAAGGATTGGCCACCTTGGAATAGATAGCGATTCTTGAATTTTCCCAGGAATATCCCCTTCTTCCCGGACAAGGACGGCTCTGCCTTTTTAATATCGAACCATTTTGCCCACTTGGCATCACCGTAGAGCGCCTTTTTCTTGGGTGTGAGACAGATAACGATCACTCCGGTAATAATGATCCCCAAGGCAATCCCTACGCTTTCAGCCAGCAGCCAATAGGTCTGAATGCTCTTGGCTTTGAGCAATAGCGACAGAGTTAGAAGGGGTGTGACCTCACTGAATGTTACGCTTGTCCGGAATGGCAATACGGCGGATGACAGCAGTAAAGCGGCAGCCAATATAGCGAATACGCATAGGGAATACTGTGTTGCACGGTTCATTAGTAGACCTTCCCTTGATAGTAGATTCCTGTGATGTTGCGTGTCTTTGTCTCCTCATCGAGCGCAAAGTGAATAACTGCATCCACATGCTCATCGAGAAAACCCCTGATCTCCGGTTCATCCAAACGAACACCACTGAGTTGCACCATGAGCACTAGTCGATCCAGTGCCTGCGCTGCTGAATTGGCATGGAGTGTCGTGATTGTCCCTGGATGGCCAGAATTGCCAACTTGTAGGAACTCAAAGGCTTCCGCGCCCCTGATCTCGGATACGAATAACCGTGTAGGGTTGAGGCGCAGACAGCCCTGTAACAGGCTCTGTGGTGTGACGTTGGAAATGCCTTGGTTACCGGTGGAGTAAAGCAGATGCAGTCGATCCGGGTGATCTAAACGTATCTCACGGACATCCTCAATGGTAATGATGCGCTCATTCATTGGGATTTTCTTAATCAACGTATTGCAGAAGGTGGTTTTACCGGACCCTGTGCCTCCAGCGATAATGATATTGAGCCGTGTCTTTATGGCCATTTCCATAAACGCTTCAATTTGATTTGTTTCCAATAGCTCTAGGAGAGATGATGAGTGATCTTTCGGCTCTCGCCATTTTGCATCAAAGGCCCCTTCTTTACGGTAATCGGACAGAGTGCGTAGGACAGGGATTGGCTTACGGATGCTCACACCGAACTGACCTCGTTCTACAGCAGGCGGCATCACTATCTGTATTCTTTCCCCGCCCGGTAAGTTGGCGGAGAGTAACGGCGTTTCCTCATTGATTTTTTGCCCCACTTCCTCGGCAACAAGCCCCGCGAAGCGTTTAAGCCATTTCGCATCCATGTCTGTTTCGATAAACCGCTTCTCGCAGGAGTCCTCGACAATCATTTCACCGGGCTTATTGATCATGACCTCAGTGACCCCAGTTCCCTCCATAACCGCAGTTATAGGCTTGAGATACGTCTTGAGCGCACTCACGGGCGAATACTCGTGAACAGGATGTCTTCTTTGACCATAATGTTGATCGTCACCCCTGGCTCAACATGGCCAGTAGTTTCCAGGCTGATAGTCTCTCGTAGCGCAATCTCAGCAGTTTGACTCATAGAGCTGGCCGCAGCACCGTAAGGTGATCCTTCACGGTTACTTTCAGTAGCAGCGAGGCCTCCAATAATTGACAGCAACACTGATGACCCGAAGCGCTCCTTATAGTGCCTGTCCAGGTCCGCAGCGAGTCCAGATGCGCCCATAGGCCCGATACCGGGCGCTGCAAAGTTAACCACGGCTCCATTAGGTGTTCTGAGGCGTGTCCAACGGACAAATACGCGGTTTACGCCACGCTTCATCCCACCCTCATAGTCGCCCGTGGCTATGGTGCCTCTCGGCAGAAGTAATCGCTGCCCGTTATCGCTATAGACAGGCTTTGTTATCACGCAGCGTATTAACCCTGGCAGGTCCGTGTGAATCGTTGTTTCAAGCACACAGGGCAACAAGGTTCCTCGACCAAGTACATCCTTCCGGTTTCCTGTTGCTATCGCGGTGGTCGCACCATCCCCCAAGAGACTATGAATATCTCTCTTCGGCTTGAGATCAGTTGGACCCACGGCGGCATCAATATCCAACAGCTCCTGCTCCCAGGACTTCTCCAGTGCTGCTAGATCATCATTTAATGTTTGAGCTCCCGTCTGCCCTGCACGGGTAATGGGGTTGTCATTAATACGGGAAGGCGCTTTTCTGCGCTCATCTGATCGCCCTGATGCTGTACCTGATCTCGATAGGATGGGTTCATCTTCGCCACCCTCATTGTGTACGATAGCTTTAACAAGCTCCTCCATACCGCTTAAAGGCTCTTCCTCGCTCTCATCTACAACCTCCGCTTCGGTGGACGCTTGATATTGCTCAATAATACTGTCGATATGCTTTTCAGGCACTTCTGGGGACTCGAATGGATTTGCAACCTTGGTTACCTCCTCGGCTGCACTTGTAGCAGGGGCTGCGGTATTGAATTCCTCATGCGGTTTATACGCTGTGTCGTGGTCTTCTTTTTCCGGCTTCGTTCCTTGCAGATAGAGAAGCCCACATGCGCCAAGCACAACTACTGAAAGCACAACAGCGGTGAGTCCGGACCTCCCTTTCTTATCAAATTCGTCTTCAGGGTTCATTAGCGATCCCCTGAATAATGGATGCGGAATTCCAGCTCATTCAGCCGTAGTAAATACTCATTCGAGATCTGATGGATAACGGTATAAAGGCCTTCTTCATGCCGATTAATGATCATTCCCTGTTTGCCGTCTTCGATGGAGACTAGAAGCGGAAGTGCTTGCTGTTTCTCAAATAGGAAATAGGTGAACTTCCCATCATCGAATATCTGTTTGGGGGACAACTCCCAGTCACCATCCCCTTCATAGTCAAAGTCGAGGTTCTGCACGATAATAGGGAGCGTTGCAGCAGCTTTTCTATCGCGTTGAGCATTCACCTCACGCTCGATAGCGGCATCATGTAGCCATCTAGTTCGGCGGGGGTCCTGTATTTCAACACTCCAGGTCCCCATCTCATTGCTGTCAGTGGGCAGTGCGTTGAGCTCGAATGCGTAGTAACGCAATTCTCCAGTTTTCCTATCCTGGGTCACCACGTTCATATTAGTGTCTGCATCTTCAGCGATGGGTTTCAGGAACAGCATGTGCTCATGTTCAACAACATCCCATCCCAGGGCATCTCCGCCTCTGGTGCTGATGAACTTCTCATCTTCATGAAAGCGCACAATCGTCACTTGGGTGTAGTGGGCGTTAACCGTATAGACCTCATTCTCTTTATATTGGAGCGTCACTACACGCCCATCATGGAGACCAGGGCGCGTATCCATCTCCGCCCAAGAAATTGGTGTGGCCAGTAGTATCAGTAGTGTTAGATATTTCATTGAGGTATCTCCTTGTCGAGTCGCCACGAGGTCACTTGAAAGCCCATCGGGTTCTCAATCTGGTGTAGCTCTTCCTCCGGCGTTGCTGTGAAGTGAAAACGAATTGTGGCCATATAGGGGACAGGTGACTCAGTCCGGCCTTTGTGGACTAACTGGGTTTCAAACCGCACCCGGCCTAAATCCTCCTCCTCTAGAGTTATGCCAACAATACGGACCACCCGCTTTGTACGATTCCCCCATATAGCAGTGGGGCTCGTTTCAAGGCGCGGATTGACTTCGCTGTTGTATTGCTGCAACAGACTGGGCTTAGATAGCAGCACAACCGTGTCAGCTCGCTGGATTGAGTCGGCAGTATCATGAGTGACCCTTGCAATGACGTACTTCTGCAACCAATACTTCTTAACGGACTCGTTATGGAATAGCGCAGGGTCAATACTCCCCCGCGTCTCTGTGCGGCCAGTGATCGTATCAACCGTCACCACCTTCACTGTATTTTGCTTCAGTGGTGTTAATGCTGAGAGCGCTAAAGCCATCATTACATTGGCCGCCACACTTGCTGCCAGCAGGGTAAACCAGAGCTTTTCTCGCTTACGGAGTGATCCCCATGTACTTTCAAAATGCCCACGGGCGTTATCATATTCATCTGTCATAGTTATCCACCTTTCACTGCTTTGAGTTTTCCGAGGGTGCTCGTGGCCAGCGATCCAATACCTGATCCTGCTGCTTTGGCACCTGCGGTCGTAGCCTTTATTGTTGATCCTGCCAATCTCTTGGCGTTTCCAGTCACAGCGCTGTACGCGCCCATGGTAGTAAGCTGGATGCCTCCACCTAGACTGGCTGCTTGTCCAGGAACCTGAAGCAATAGAAGGACCATGATGCCGCTCACTATTATTGTTGCCCCTATATCAGCAAATTTAATTTCTCGTAGCCCTTCATTGATATCTGGCATCGCCATGAGCAGTAACTGCATAAACATGGCAAGCAACGCGCTAACTAGAACCGAGATCATTGTGAAATTGAGGAGCTGTTGAATCCAGCGCGTAAAGATGTCGCGAGTGGTATCAAACATAAATGCGAAGAGGGGGATGGGAGCGATAAACAACATTAACGCTGTTCCTACCTTGGCCAGCATCAATGTAAAGAACGCAACAATCGCCACGATATAGGTACACGCGTGGATGGTGACGTATAGAATCCAGGGCATCACATAGCCGCTACCGCCTTTTTTCGCAAGCGCCGCAGCGACATGCCCATAAATCAAAATGTCGTTAAGCCCATCAATAAGGCTCTCATCGCCACATTTTTTAGCACACCCATCCGCACCCCTGATAGCATCTATCATCATGTTGCCCATATGAACGGGCCCGTTGGTGAATACCTCGTAGAACCAGACATTGAAATGCTCCCAGGACAGGACTAGGGCAGCCATAGCCCCCCACTTGAGACATTTCTGGAGTAAGGTTGCGATGGGTTTATCATGACCGCCCCATGCTGCTTGGATGCAGAATATAATCAATGAGCACCCCATCGCTGTGATCACGATAGGAATAAGGTATTCGCTCAGGGCGGTGTAACCCGCATGTACTATGGAATAATTGGCAGCATCTACATAGCTGTAGATGGTCTCAAAAATGTTTTCGTCTTTTACGTTCATTCGCACATCCTGTCATCTGAGGCTCTACGCAGGAGTATTTGAAGATCACGTTCAGCCTGCAATGCCAGTATTAAAGAAGTTGTTTTCCCTTGCTCGGCCAGATCTGTTTGTAGCTTGTTCAAATTACGGTTGGTAAGGTCCAGAGCGGCCTTGTTTTCAGGGTCGTCATCAATAACCTCTGTCAGGGTTTCCCCCTCAGTGATCAAGTCATCTGAGCGCTCCAGTTGTGTTTCTGCTGCACCCAAATACGCCAGTGAGGTGGCATATTCACGCGCATTCTTCAAAGGTATATCGAATTCTTCGGCCAGTTCCTCAGTATTCACATAGGACTCTTTCAAGGCCGCCAGCTTGCGTTCTATGCGCCTCCGGTCCCGTCTTGATTTGGGGTCGTCCATGATGAGGCCCTTGAGGAAGTCGCCATTAAGGCTGTCATACTCCTCCTGCAACTGCTTTCCCTGCTCATACAGCTCCTTGATCTCTATGGCATCCCTGTATTTTTCCTCGGCCCAGGCATAGTTCTGGCGCTTTTCTTCAATCCAAATTTTAATGGTTTGCTTTCTCTCCTTAGTCGCCTCAATGAATCCAGCCATATCAAAAGTTGGTACGCCCTCTGCCCATACGAGTGATGGGGATAGCATCAGCACAACGAGTACGGTTCTACACAGGTTCATTTGCTTCTCCTTTCATGGAATAGCGGGAGCCAGTTTTCCGGGTCTGGCCCCACCTCATCGAGTAATACGTCAAGCAATTCATTATTAGCAGCCGTGCCTGATAGGACGGCGATACTGTCTTCAAGGCCTCGCAGATTGAAATCAATGATGGCCCTCATTTCTACCTGCTTGATCATGAATTGGCGGGGTGGCAGTTTCTTTATTTGTGCTAGCTCCTGCTGAGTGAGTCCAAAGCCATCGCAATAGTCATCCTCCGTGGCCTCATAATTACGTAGGAATATCTTCGTGAATGACTGGGATAGGATAGTCTTCGCCATCGCTGTAGCGAGGATGTCATGGGGCTCCTGGGTGGCAAACAGGGTCATACCATTCTTCTTACGGATGGTTTTCAACTGATCGCGGAAATACCCGGAGAACTCTGGATCATCGAGGAGCTTCCAACCCTCATCGAAGGCAATACAAACACGCCGCCCATCCATAACCTTCTCCATCCTGTGGAAGATATAGGCCAATATCGGGGTGCGGATTTCCCTGTCGTCCAGGAAGTCTGTGACATCAAAACCTTGAATACTGCCATCCAGGCTGAGGTCGTCCTTCTCATTATCGAACACCCACCCCAGCCGCTCCGTACCCGTCCACTCCTTCAGTCGATCACTCAGTCCGTCTCTACCATCGGTTTGAATGAACTTGAGCAACTCAGATAATCTCCGCTGTTCAAACGGTAAACTAAACAACCCATGGATAGCTTCACCTATGGCCACTTTATCGCTCGTTGCTAGTTCTCCACCTGCCAGCATTGCTATCCAAGTACGCAGAAATTCCCGGTTCTCCTGGGAGTCTTCACAGGCGCAGGGATTGTAGCCAGTCGGTATGCCTTTCTTCAGTGTTGAATAGTCACCACCCATGGCGAGAATACCGGCCCTAGCACCAAGGTCCTTATCAAAGTAAAACCGTGTTACCGCCAGCTTTTCCATCTGGGCGAGCAGAAAGCCTACTAATACTGTCTTACCTTCTCCTGTAGGCCCAACGATGATGGTATTGCCCACATCCTTTGGGTGATGGAAATTGAACCAATAAGGTGTCTGATTTTTCGTGCACAGTAGTGTTACCGCATCTCCCCAGTGATTGCCGCTTTCACGGCCTTTCGACTCAGAATGAAAAACATTTAACCCAGCAAAGTTCCTGCTTGTAATCGGTGCGTTACGGGTGATGTAGGATGAATTGCCAGGGATTTGCGCCCAGTAGGCAGCCTCCGCACCGAGCTTCTCTCGTTTGCCAATCAGCCGCGCTCCGCTATTCAGAGCCGCCTGCGCCATTGCAATCTGCTTATCAAGGACTTCCCGATCCGAGGCTGTCGTGGAAATCGTCATATGATGGCCACCCAAGCACAGCTCATTTGATACCAACTGGTCGAGAGCACCATCTAAGGCTTTTATTTGTCTTAGGCCTTTATCATCGGCGTTATTCATGCGGTTGATCTGAAGCTCCACCACCTCTACTGCTGAGGTCTTGCTCAGGTAATGAAAACTTTGCGTCAGTACAAAGGGCATTGGTAGGCCCAGCAGATTATTTAATTCCGTTGGTGCGGTGTCTCGGTTGTACTGGGACACACTGAGAATTCCGCCATAATGATGCTCACCCAAATGAGTACGCCGATAGCCCTCCTTCCCAAACGCGAGCTCACTAACACTGATAGCCTCACTTCCCTCCCGGTAATCCAGTGGTATGGGTGTCTGTGCGCCGGAGGCTAATTCTGCTGCGAAACTGAGCGTCTCCGAGTAGAGAGTGCCTTCCTCCTCATAAACAGCCAGAGGAGTGGGCCCGTAGTGGCTGAATGCTTCCGTAAGGCTCAGATGCACCTCGTCTAGCATTTTCAGGGTCTTGCTATAGCTTGCGCCCTCCTCACCAAGCCCTCGTAGCTTTTGCATTAAGGACAGTCCTGGGATTTGTGCCGGGGCAATAACCACGCTTAGGTAAAGAGCATTCTCATAGATATCTGATGATTCCAGCTTCGCCCGGTACTGTGAGTCGAGATCGGTTGTAAATGCCGTCTTACACCCCTCCTTGAGCACAAGTGAGATGGGTCGCCGTATCAAGTGTGTCCAGATCGCACAGCGTGGATTCTGAATACTCAGCAATAGAGTATTGTGAGTTTCCTTCCAGTGATCGACATCAGCATCTGATACAGCCTCTTCAGGAATACCAGAAAGACGATAGATGCGGATCAACGCCCCATCGCGGGTGATGACGGTGCTTGGATCAACATGGCTCACCCATGGTACGTGTCGCCCGATGCTCTTTTCCTTGGCGGCCTGCATTCCGAATTGAGTTGTTTTAGCTGACATCGCCGCACTCCGAATAATGATTACCGCCCCAAAACCAGCCGTTGGGGCATTTAGCCCTCAGCATGATCCAACTACCGATAATCTGAAATTGACGATCATCGAAGAAACACACCAATCTCCCAAGCCCATAGATCGGGGCAAAAATAAGAATAGACATTGGATTACGTGTGATCATCACAGCAACCGTGACCAGAACGATAGACATCAGCAGGTAGGTGTAGGGCACACCCACCACAGTTGCCGGGCGCGTCAGCCCTAAATACACAGGGTCTGCATGGACCATCCTATCCATCAGGTAGCGACCTTTTCGATAGTGTCGAGAATCCAGTCAACACTGAAGATGAGTAGGATCAAGGCCGCCAGGGCCATCATGTGCGACCACCCCATTTTGCCCAGGTAGATGGCAAATGCAGTACCGATCAAGGCGATCCCCATCAACGTGACAGCAATACCACCCGTCAGAAAATCAAAGACACCATCAGCGGCATCCTCAAATGGATTAGAGCCAGCGAAGGCGACATTGGGAACTGCTAATACCACTAGAATCCAGACTTGTAGAGATTTTGTGGTGTATTTTTCAATAAAGTTTTTCATGATATTTCCTCAAGGTGTTTCCAAGTTAAATTCAGGTGATGGCGGCGCTTCCTGCATATTGCACATCTTCAAGAAGGCCTTACGCATCCGTTTGGTTGCTTCTTTGGTTGGGCCGTCTATCGAGTACTAATAGTCAAGGTATGGCGCACAGGCCGACTCATCCTCACCGCCCGCCAGACAAATAATGGCCCCACACGCCAACATCTCTAGCCCCATGGCTTGAACTCCAGGTGATAACAGCATCAGGATCAGCAGCAGTCGTTTCATAGCCAGCAGTTCTCCCTGTTGGCCATTTCCTCAGCCGTTGGACAGATATCCAGAAAGCGGACATTCCCATCGCTATAGGTGACTAGATAACCCCAGCGTAGATCCTCCTCACGCTGCCCTGGCTCAGGCGCATAAGCCCACCAAGGCTCACGATGGATCTCCTTGCCCGTGACAGGCTGGCCGTTGTCGTACCAGTACTCTTCTACTCTCTGTGCGTGTCCCATGGTTATGCTCCGTAGTTAGTGCGAGATCAGGTGCTGGATAATCCAGCCCACACCGCCAAGAGTGACGACACCGATTGCCTGCAAGAAATACAACTGGATAGACATCGCATCAATCCTGATTGTTGTGCCTGCGGATACTGCTGCCGCAGCCGTAGCTTTTTCCTCGGAGGCTCCAGCATCAACAAGAGCCATGTACAGTTCTGAATTCACCATACCCATGGTGTTTCTCCTAGATTAAGATGATTGCAGGCAGTCATCGCAAAGCTCTGGAGCATCTTCTTCCAGCCCCTCCGCTATAGCTATGGCTACCGCTACATACATTGTACCCATGACCGAAACTATGAAGGTGAGGGCAACTATGAACGACTGCGTGAGGTACAAGTATCCTAATATCCCCATGAATATTGGACATCCTGCATTGAATGCTATATTTCTGATGATCTTACATATGCTTTCCATAATGGTTCTCCTAGATTAAAAAGAAGTCGGCCTGGGACACCTCAATGCCTACCAGATCAACGGGTTCAAAGCCCAAGTCAGCATCAATCAGGTCTTCCAGATTGACACCCCAATGAGCCACTTCAATGGCATAGACATCTGCCACCATCGAATCTACAAATTCTTCTGACTCAGTAAAGCCAGTGACGATCCGACCAAAGGTAAACACCTCGTCCTCGCCACTAATCAGTGTGATGTCTGTTGTGCCGGGTACAGTTCCACCGCGCAGATCGTGCTCAATGGCCAGTTCAGCCTTATCCAGCCACCACTCGTAGCCCTCACCATCAGGCGCACGGTCCAGGACGTTTTCGTACAGGGCTATGACAAGCTGTTCAGCAGTCGGCCCAACGTTCAGATCCACGTCACCCAAGAATTCTTTTGACCAAGCGAAGTCAGCCGCCATGTCTTGCAGGACTGCCCCATCATTAGATTTCTCAATCCAGTACTCGAAGCCGTCCTTCTCTGGGGTACGCCCTAGAACGCCGTAGTAAAGCCTCGCTATGGGGTCTACAACGGCCTGTACGCCCTCGTAGCGCATAACCGTGGTCTCGGCCTCAAACTCCTCACGGAACCACTCGTAGCCGTCTATACCAGCCTTGGAGAGCCGATCTCCAATGTCTGCGAGGTCAATCTCTACGTGTTGCTTCACCTCCAAGTCCCACATACTCAGATTGAGTAGATTGAACGCCTTATTGCTGGCCATGTAGGTATCGTAGTCATCTACAAACAGCATCTCGTACTGGTCTTCGCGCTCCATCTGGCCATAATCCCAGCGCTGATCCTGTGTGAGGCTCAAATACAGAGCTGACTCAGCAAAAGCGGCTTGTACGTCTGGCTTATCGAAGAATGGCGACAACTCATCCTGTACCGCGTCAGGGCCTTTCTCGTAGTAGTCCTGGGCAACACCAGTAGCGCCGGTGGCCATTTCGAATTCTACGTAGACAGTTTTTCCAAGATCGTAATCCCAGTAACTATCCTCAACCATTTCCATGGTTACAGATCGGATTTCATCCTCAGTGAGGTATTCATGGGCAATGTAGCTGTACACGGCATCCTGCTCCCACCAGGGCGCAATCTCAGTCATTAGCGCATCAGTGACTACTGGGCTCTCCGACCAAGCAGAATCCGCGCCGAGAGCATCCAGCCACTTATTAATAAGAGGCTCGGTACTCACAAAATCAATGTGCTCCTCACCGTAAGGCTGGATGTGCATTTGTGTTAAGGATTGACTGCGGTCAAGGCTGTCCTCGATATAGTGAACACTGTCAGCGCGGACTTGATGGCTTGTGTAGTAGATTGTGCCCTCATCAATTATCCCCACCTTGTCTGAGGCCCAAGCTCCAGCTTCGATACCTGTATTGTCAATTAACATTTTCCTGTCTCCTGTTTAATCAAGTCCATCCAAACATTCCCGACACGTGTAGAGAATCGGGTCGTATTTGGATGGGTTATCTTTCATGTACTCAGCGCCCTCATGGCAATCTCCCTTGGCAAATCCATAACCAGGACAGCCATCACCGCTGGTTGTGCGGGCACCAAATAGGAATTTATTCACAAAGCCATTATCATTTTGACTGGGGTGATCCCTCCGGTACTTCGACCAAGTACACAGGCCGCCAGTATCAGCGCTACGCTTAAATACTTGCGAATACTTCACTTTCACAAATGAGTGATGCACTGTCACATCAGGCTCATCACACGGGTCTGTTTCATCCGGTGGCGCGGTGCAGTTTTTGGTTCCCTCAAGTGTTCGTGACTCTCCGCACCCATCCTCTTGCCGAAGATACGTGCCCTCGCATACCGTTGAGGTACTTGGCCGCCACTTAGGTTTGCAGGTCTCAAGCGGTTTTTTAATCCTAACGGTAATAGCCTTCTGCTTTCGCCCGCTACCATCATCGGCTGCGCAGTCAATGACATGACGGCCACCTTTTTTAATTCTGTATAGGTGATCACCATTCGGCTCTAAGCCTTCAATCCAGTCGTCTTTCAGGTGCTTCAACATACAATCTATATACCCCGTGCTGGTCCAGGTAAAAGTGCTCTTGCTCCCCACCCTCACTGAGACAGGAGATGCTGTGAGCGTGAGCGTTCTGGTTATTGATGCGTCACACGAGCGTAACTCTGTATCGCTAATCTCGCATATCAAAATATGGGTATCACGTGGTGCGGCTATGTTTTTAAAACTCAACCACTCAGCCTCAGTGCGCAAAGGGATTACATGGTTGCGGGTATCATCAGGGCTGCTGTTACGAACACCGTAGATGTAACCATCTGGGGTGGGATAACGGCCAATAATATTGATCTCGTCTCCAGCAAAGGCAATCGCAATATCAGGATCGTCAGGGAAGTATGCCCAATCCACGTCATTACCTGCGGGGCGACCTTGGCGCTTGTCAGCCTTGTCTGCCCGGAAAAACCATTTAAGGCCCTTCATACCATGACCACCCAGATCCATATCGCCTGTGATTGGTCTACTGGCGGCAAGATCAAGAATGTCCTCGTGATTCCCGTGTGCCACTGGTCGCCCCGTTGAGGCGATGACCTGCTTACCATCCACCCTGGCGATTCCGTTAATGTGCATGGCCGCTATTCTTGCTGACAGCTCATCGTAGGCTTCAAACCGGACTTCCAGTATTTTCTCGTCATTGACCAGGACGGCATCATAAGGCGTGAAGTCAAAACTCTCACTCACATACCTTTCCCGGACCAGTTGCTCATCGTGGATAGCTTTCTCACCATCCGACCTGAAATAATACGGCCACTCTCGGCTCTCGGCATCACTGGCCAGATAAGCCTTGCGTGAGGCTTCCATGATCACATTCGCCCCTTCCGCAGCCTTAATAGCCACCTGCTCGGTCGTCCAGATCGAAAGAGCTGTCATGCCACCCATGACCAGCGCGGACATGACAACCATTTCTATGGACAACTCCAAGAAGCTGAAGCCATGTTGACAGGCTCTACTCATAGGTAATCGCACCCGCGTTAGTGATGCCCTTTTCACTCAGGTTTAACTCGTCAGTGAGCGCTAGGCGGCCATCCAAAGCATAAAGCTCCAAATGGATCGCCTCATCACCAGGACGGTTAAGGGTTGCTGTAACGGCAGTACTATCACTCTCCCCTCTGGGAAGTTTGGCGGAGATTGCGCGGGCATCAAGGATTGTTGGAACATCCAGTGAGAGAGTGCCAACATCAGCCTCAATTGATAATGACCAAGCCGTGCCGTAGACACTTTCTTTAGCAGGCAGATATTCAGCCGCAATAAGATCATCAATGGACTCTGGCCACCGACTGGCCTCTGCGGGGCTTTGATCAACATAATAATTGATCGTAGCCTCCACAATCTGAACACCCTGTTGTGCGGCTTGCTGTTGCTTGAGGTGACTTATAGTCATGGCATTGTATTGCACCCACATAGCCGAAATGCTCGCCAGAATACCGATAGCAAACACTACAGACAGCAGGATGCTTCCGCGCTGTTTACTCATCGTAGCCAACGCTCAGTGTCGTACCTGTGTAAGCCGGGACAGTGCTCGCGCCTTCTGCCATTGCTTTCATCATCGGTCCAGAAGCATCTGCGGGCACTTCGGTCAATGTGAGCGTGTAGTCAGCCCCTGCATTATTAACCGTAAGGCTGTAATCACCGTGCCAAGGGTTCGTACCACTACCATCACCAATGGTTTTACCCACAGGGATGTTTAGCAACGTCATGCCCACAAAATTACTGGGCGCACCATAAAGTGATGCCTGACTGCGCAATAGGGAAACCGAGCGAATACCCTCGCTTATTCTATTACCGGCCTGCGCGTCCAATCCTGCCTTGGCCAGGAAGCCGAGACCACCGACTACCACCATTAATACGAGCATCAGCTCAACCAAGGTATATCCTTTCTGCTTTTTCATTTTCACTTCCTCGTTATTGGTACATCATTGATGACATCTCACTGATAAGAGATGAGATCGCGCCCACGGCTCCTAACAGTAAAAAACATAAGATTGCGAACAGGGTTGTTTTAAGCCCTGCTGCTGCATGTGAGAGGCTCCTGCTGGCACGCAGTGATGCCTTTGATGCTAGGTCTTCCATGGCTGTTACAAAGCCTGCTGATCCACTCACGAGCTCCAGATAACTAATATCCTCACGGTGGAGCAAGCCAACATCTAGCATGTTCGCCTCGGATACCCCTTCACGCATCTTTGCCCGCATTAGGCTGAGGTACATGCCCATGTGAGGGTTCGAGTTCCCTTTCAATATTGATAGCGCTGTCTTCAAATCACTGCCACTGCCCATCAGGATACTGATTTGCTGTTGAGCCATGGCCGACTGTATGACCCGGTAGAGGGACAGTGGGAAATACCGATCCATCGTTTGCCGAGAAGGCGATACCCAGCGAGGGAGCATGTAGGCACCCATCACGACAACCAAGAGCAGTCCTCCAAGAAGATATGGCCATATTGTCCCGACCTGTAGGCCGATGAGATTAACCCAGTATGAAATGCTTCCTGGTGTTATGGGTAATAGCTCGGCCATGACTGGATAGAAACTGCGCGAGAGAAAGACATACACGCCCAGTATCAGCATGACGTATACGAAGGGTGTCATTATCTGCCCAAGCCATGCGCCATGGTTAATCTTCTCCTGACGAAAACTTGCAACCACTTGAGCGCCCAGGCGGGGGTATTCCTTGGGGGTTTCCTCAGGGCCTTTTAGTGCCATACGAATACTGGGATCAAACCAGTCGCGCATGGCATCACTGACACTCACCCCTCGTAACGTCTCCTTGGTGGACTTCGCAGCCTGTGCCCACCCTTCATTGCTTGACTGGGACATCATCTCCAGCGTCTCGGTCACGCCTACGCCGTGTTTGAGCAGTGAGAAAAACACATCCAAAAACAACAATTGCTGCTCACGGTTAAACTGCACACGGAGCCACCATTGCTCAATACCATTCATGCCTGCTCTCCCAATCCGACTAACTGCTCTGCTGTTGCGGGGGAGACTCTTCCCTCCGCCACTAGATTCCATGTAGGTATTTCAAGCCCCTCCCAGTTGCGTTCTTTCAATGACTCTTCCCATCCGGGCGCATCTCCACTGGTTATAAATCTGCGGTCTTCGGCTGTAGGCACCAATATCTCCGTAACCAAGACTCTCCCGGCTACACCAGTATGCTTACATGACTTACAACCTGCTGGGTTCTTGATCCTAGCTTTACTGGCCTTTGAGCCCAGCACTATTTTCCAGCGTGCCAGATCCTTTTTATCGGCCTCCTTCATGCTGAGAGCGCATTTATCACAAAGCAAAGGCAGCAGGCGTTGATTAACAAGGGCGCGTAGAAAGTCCGGTTCACCCAGCATTTCTCGGGTAAGTCCCAAGGAAACTAGCCGTCTCGGGATGGCTTGTACCCTGGTAGCATGTAGTGTGGCTAATACGCGCCGTCCTATTTGCACCAGTCCTTGAGCGGTGGATGCGGAAAGCGTATCTCGTATTTCCCCCAATATATTCACATCACCATCCATCCGGGTCACTGACTTCTGCATATCAGCCATGGCGTGACCTGGCACCCTTTCGTCAATCTGAACATGCTCTGCGTTGTCTAACATATCCTCGACTGGATCTTCTAAAAACCAGATTGCCAGTGACTCTGGCATCTCACGGACAAGTGCACGTAGCAGTGTAGACTTGCCTGCACCAACGGGCCCTGTGAGTAGAATCAGCCCGTGAGGCACATTAACGCCTCTTTCCAGCTCTTCGATGCTTGCTTTTGAAACGCCTAGTTCACGGAGGGATAGGGATTTGTTACCGACCAGATCAAGGCGGAGAAGAATAATTGCACCGCGTGCCTCAGGGACACTCGTTAAACGTATCGGGATGCGCTTGTTACCCACCTCTTCAATGATGTTCCCCTCAAGGTGTGAGTTCGTAGAGAAGCCCACGCCCTTGCTGCTGAGGGTAATAAATAACAACTGGCCCAGTGAACAGGCATCATCGTAGGTCAGCTCATCATAGTTCTGCATCTCGCCGTCAATGCGAAATCTAAGCAGGGCCATTTCGCCCTCACGAATCCGGATATGTATATCCGTAGCACCCTTTGATACAGCCACGCTGAGTAAATCTGACTTTAATTTTTCCACTATCGTGTCATTCGTGGCAGCACTTTCAGGATTAATCCTTCCATGGTCGTCAATGAGAGACCTTACGATCCTACCCAGAGCAGGGCGCACCACAGGGGTGTATCCCATTATTTTTGCCGCAGATATCACTGAGTGAGTCCCTGGACTATGAATATCGGATGTCAGCACGGTACCGTCCACAAGGAGGCACACACTTTTACCCTGCCTTGCCACAAGCTCCATCATTTCAGGCTCTCTGCATATCAGGCTTGAGACATCATGACTTGAAAGTATTGGCTCAACGCTGAGGTTTTTGGCCATCTCTTCAACCTGGGTGGCTTCATTAGTCATTGGTAATCTCCACGGCGCTGTATCCGGTCAAGCGCATTACATGGGAGGTACCATTGATAACAAGCGTGGCTGTCATGGCCTGTGTGTCGATACTCTCGACCAGGACGCTCTGCCACCGATCACCAGCGTGCAAGACCTTGGTGTCCTCACCGATGGATATAGCAGCCATGTCCGGCGCTATCCCAGCCAGACTCACAACACGCACTTCAGGTTTGATTTCTTCCTTGAGGGCTTGGATTGGCTCTGGGACACCTGCTCTCAGTCCAATAAGGCGCACCTTTTGTTGCAAAACAACATCAGGTTCTTCAATGTCCTGCTCCCCGGCATACCCAAATATAGGGAACGCGACCATCAGCAACATAAGCGCTTTCATGTGCCTTTCCCCTCAGGCTTACCTATTATTAAGGTGGACACAACAGTTCCGGCCCACTGCCCTGCATTATGGGTGAAACTGATCCGCTCTATCCGGCTCTCAGGGTGCTTTCTAAACAGCCACATCAAAACGCTAAACACCTGCTCCTGTTGGGCTGGGATCGTAATAGTCCACCGCACAGTTTCATACTGGTTGGCCTTCCGGTTAAATTCCTCTTTGTAGGGAAGCCCAAGCGCTGTCGCCTCATCGAGCATTTCTACACGCCCTTGTTCGCCAGCGCGTATTTCTTTGGGTAATTCCCGTTTGGGAATGCTGGGTGCCCAGTGGAGCAAGATGTTGTTATCGCTTCCGCCAGATGACACGCTAAAGGGCTGTGAGCCCTTCCAGTCGGTAATGGCTTGTTGCTTAGGCTGCGGCGATACCATTTCAAGTTGAATACCTTTCTTGGAGGTATAACTCAATTTGGATAGATGCCAGCCTTCCATAGTCTGGGCCCGCCATGCTGCTTGCTGGAGAATGTGAAGCACCTCGGCAGGGGAAGCGGTTTTGAACTCCTCTTGATACGCCGTCAATGGAAGCTCTGCGACCACCACCTCGGCAGTGGATTTATCAGTCCGGGGCCACAATGTATAACCAGATATCCCAGCCAATAATAGCGCCAACGCGATACTGCTGTTGCGTACTAACTTCCTCTTCTCGAACTTTCGCAACTGAACCTTGATGGGTTCAAGCATCGCAGGTGTAGATAGCTCTAGGAGTGTGGTTTCCTCATTTCCAAAATAGCCTGCCCGGTCTTCCTCGTTGAGGTCAGTGTAAAACAAGGGTGCGGTGAGAGCTGGCTTCCCTTCCAATATTGATTCTTCAACAACAAGGCCATTACTCCACCGGACCAAGTACATTACCCCAGCCATTAATCCGACCCATGCGCCCTCGGCAACCTGTGAGGCCGCTACAACGGTTTCACCTAGAACTGGGCCTTTGTTGTTGGCCACGGCTACCGACAGAGACTGACCATCTTTTCCGGAGGTTATGCACGCATACTTAAAAGCACGACCAAAGTACCCACCCTCTTGTGCCTTCTCCAGGGCAGTTTTGGTCTCTACTGCAATTGAGGAGCTATTACAGTTAATGACTTCTCGATAGTCTATGAGGATATGGTCCATATCAGCGCACCAGCCGGGGTGTAACGAGCAATACAGTCTCAACAATCTCACGCTCAGTACGGGAACCCTTTAGCCATGACGCGCCATAGGGCTGGCTCTGGGAGTCCTTATGGACAGCATGACGTAATCCACTGATTATCATGGTCTCCCCAGCTCTGGCACGGATAGTCTGGTTGAAGACGCTTTTTGTCGTAACAGGTGTCTGGATGGACTGCCCCCACTTTCAATGACAGGAATGTCGATCAAGGAAGCTATCGTTAGGCTCGTGTGGAGCAGGATATATTCAGTACCAATATTGGGCTGAATAAACAGCGTAATGCCATCTGTGTTGATACCGGGATTTATGCCTGACTGACCTGCACTGTCCACACCACTGCTGGCGGTGGTTGAGGCTAGATACACTGTATCCGTCTCCCAGCGCTGCTCCACTGGTTGATGGTTCAATGCCATAACCTGCGGCTGTGAAATCATCTTGACTCTACCCTGCGTCCGTAGGGCCTCAACCAGCACCTGACTGCCACTGTATTTCCCAGACTGCTTGGCCATAGAAAATGTTAATACGCCATTGGTCATACCGGGTACCAGCGTGCCCGCCTGTCCTGCCATGGTGAGCGCGTTCTGAGCCACACTCCCAACAAGCGTCCAATCTATTCCGAGCGCATCTTTGTTTGTAATTGTGACCTGGACCACCTTGATATCGAGGTGGACTTGACGTTTTAATCGAGCGTTTAAATCACTCACCAGCCCCGCAACAGTTCGTACCCGTGCAGGGTTGCCACTAACAGTAATCGTACTCATCATTGGGGATGGTGTAACAGTTCCTCCTTCGCCCATGACAGCCAGCAAACTCTTAGCAATACCATCCCATGTGTCACCACTCCCCTGGGCCGACATAAACTGATTGTCATTGATCGGATTGTCCGCCTGCTGCTGTGGCTTATGACCAATGCTAAAACTACGCTGGCCCGGTAGAACGGCAATCTCAAACTCACGGGTAATTTTATCGCGCCAAACAAAGGTGCCATCCTCAATGGATATAGCCATGCCTGTTTGGATCTCTAGCTGATTCAATGCGTCTTTTAGCGATCCATTGTGAGTCAGCCGGACGAGTTGTGAGGCTGTCTCGCCCTGAAAGGCTACTGTGGGTACCGGGGTCAACTGGGCGGCAATCATCTCCATGGCCACCTCAAGAGTGCTCTTGGCAATACCAATTGAGACTAGGCTATTCAGGATGGCCTCTTCTTCTGTTACCCGGATAACCGTTGCCTTGGTTACTCCGTTGCGAATAACAACACCTGGATGCGGCTGAGGCATAATAGAAACAGGCTCAGACGGCGTAGGCATTGTCTGGCAACCTGCGAGGAATAAAAAAGCCAGCAGGGAAGTCCCTTTATGGACTGATAACATCATCAACCCACCTCCCCTGCTGACTTAAAATCGACCGTTCTATCAACAGTGTTGATCATGGCTTGTACACGATAGAGGCGGTGAATGACTGACAGTATCTCAGGCAACCCTCCCATGAGCGGGTAATAAAAGTCATTGGCCACGCTCTTATCCCAGGTCATACCGGGCTCATCAAATGACCACTGGCCCAGTGAATAATGGTGCTCATCCAGGATGCGAATAATGTTCGCCTTCAGTGAGCCCTGTTCCACGTGCAACACATAGACCGGATCTGTTTGGATGATAATTTCTTCAATCACTTCCTCAATCACTTCTTCGATAATTGGTTTGTCATCGACCACGGGCACTACCGCTTGTACGCTTTTGTGGGTGTCGGCCTGAACCGAAGCCGATGACAACTGGGTTAGTGTGACGACAGCACCTGGGTGTGCGCCAACACGTGTCTGGTAGTTACGAACATCTGTATTGAGGTGGATAACTGAGGGGGAGATGCCGTTATTAACTAATGCCTGCCGAACAATCTTGGCCCGCTTCATGGCGAGACGCTCAGTGGCCAGATCAGTACGTGACCGGGAGTGGCCCACAATATCAATTCTTGTAATGGTTAATTGGTCATCCATCAGTGCATGACCGAGTTTGCGAATATCCGCCGCTGAGGCATGTCTATACTCACCGATTTTAAAGCCCACAGGAAGCTCTGTACGGACTTCCTTCTCGACCCTTGGGGTAGGTAGTGGGTCGGGGCTTATCGTTGTTTCTACGCGCTCTACGCCTGCTTCCAGCGTCACTGAGAGGGTGTCGTGAGCTGGGGTCTCGCTGACATAGATAATTCTGGCCGGTTCTGGCCGATCAGAGCGGTGTAATTGATTTATTAGGGTGGTCTTGGGCGTTGAACCACAGGCACTCACAAGGAGGGTGAGCAGCAGAACACAATAGGTTCTGGGGGTTCGGACTGATAGTCTTCGATTCTTCATTTCAGGTACCGTGAGTGTACTTGTTATGTATGGGGCGGAAGGGGGGGGTCATACACCCTCTTGCGCTCCGAGTTCCGCAAACATAAACCTCTTTTCTCGGAGAATCAAGCCCATCCCGCTATTATTGTATTATTTAATCTTTTTTTGATTATTTAATCCTTTACTCTTGCTTTCGCTATGATTTCATATTACCTTGATTAAAAGATGATTTAATCTATTCTTGATTATTTAATCTTTTAATACCTTCAATCGTAGACAGAGGAAGCTCGCCAACATGAATGTTTCAGTTCTGAGTCAAAAAGGTGGGGCTGGTAAATCCATGCTCGCCCAAGCATTAGCGTTCTACTGCGCCCAGCAAGATATAGACGTGATTATCGCTGACATGGATACCTACCAACACACAACCTTGGAATGGGCGAAACGAAGGTCTGAGGCTGGAGTCGAGCCGGTGATCAATGCAAAATCGTGTGAAGACCCCCTGGAAGCACTGGCGCTAGGGGATACGTGTGATGTTTTAATTATTGATGGAACTCCCTTTGCTGATCGCAACACAGGTGTCCTAGCCTCAAACAGTGATTGGGTCATTATCCCGACAGGTATCTCTGTGGCCGACCTTGATCCCTCGCTAGAACTGGCCTATGAATTAGCCGCTGAAGGCAAGATCGACCCCAGCCGTATTATTCTGTCAGTGGTGAAGGTACCCAAAGGAGGGGACAAAGAAGCAATGCTCACCAAACGGGGTATTCAGGATTGGGGTTTTCTCACCCCAGATAGCTGGCTTCCAATGCGTACAGGTTACAGTCAAGCCATGGACGCTGGCCTATCAGTATGTGAGACACGATTCCCTGCACTCAACGAACAAGCAATGCGTATTTGCTTTCAGATAGATGAACTCATCAGCAATGGAGAAGATGATGGCACAAGCTAAAAAACCGGGCTCTATGGGCTTTAAGTCGAAGACAAAAAAGACCCCCAAGAAGCCAGCACCTCAGAAGGCGCGGCAACTGGATAAGAGCAAGCCAGCAGATGTGGAGGGCAAGGCTGTGATACAGGTTCATGTCTCCAAAGAGAAGCGCAACGAAATTAAGCTCTTCGCCATGTCTCATGGGTACTCAGTTAAAGACCTGATGCTGCTGGGCTATGACACGATCAAGGAAAAACTGGAGGCAGCAGATGCGTGATTTTATCCTGGGTGATTACTATCGAATCGTTTACGACAAAGTACCCCCTGAGCTGGTGGCCCGTGAAAGACGGCGGCAGCTTGCGCAGGACAACCATGACCGGGCCCCTGTTAGACATGCCCAAATTAGGAGAACAAAATGAGTTTGAATAAAACAATGCTAATCGGCAATCTTGGCTCTACGCCAGAACTTACTTATACCGGCGCTGGGAAGCCCGTTATCAATATCTCCATGGCCACATCCAGGAGCTGGAAGGACAAGCAGACGGGTGAGAAGAAGGAGCATACAGAGTGGCACCGACTGGTCTTCTTTGGCAGGCTGGCAGAGGTGACTGCTGAGTACCTGCAAAAGGGCTCCAAGCTCTATGTCGAGGGCGAGCTACATACCCGTGACTTTGAGCAGGACGGCGTCAAGCGCTACATGACGGAGATCGTTGTCCGCAATATGGAGATGCTTGATGGCAAGAAACAAGCGCCTGAGCAGCCCGTACCGGATGAGCTGATTCCGGCCGGGAACTATCCGGGCCTTGATGATGACCCGTTCTAGGCCCTTGCTTAGGTACTTTGGAGGGAAGTGGATGCTGGGCCCATGGATCACATCACACTTTCCTACTCACCGGGTCTACACAGAGGCATTCGGTGGTGGGGCGTCAGTCCTGCTGCGGAAGGCCCGAAGCTACGCCGAGGTCTACAATGACTTGGATGGTGAGCTGGTCAACTTGTTCAGGGTGATGCGTGACCAAGGTGATGAGCTTCAACGTCTTATCGAGCTAACACCCTTTGCCCGTGATGAGTTTGATCTCAGTTATACGGTGGTTGACGATCCTGTCGAGCAAGCCCGCCGCACATTGGTACGCTCACACATGGGGTTTAATGCTTCTGTCGTGGGGAATACTGGGTTCAGATCGGATACAACACGGCCTTATTCAACCCCTTCCCATAACTGGAGCAAACTGCCGGAACAAATGATGGCCATCACTGAACGGCTGAGGGGTGTTGTTCTGGATAACCGGGCTGGTATTGACGTTATCAGGGCGCATGATGCGGTCGATACCCTGCACTATGTTGATCCGCCTTACCTGTCCTCAGAACGTAGCCGGTGGGGTGGTTACAAGCATGAAATGACCGAGGATGACCATGTGGCTCTCGCTGATGCCCTGCATGAGATAGAGGGAATGGTAGTGCTCAGTGGGTACGACTCACCCTTGTATGACGACCAGTACGCTGGTTGGCGAAAGATTAAACGACAATCCCATGCTGATGGGGCAAGAGCGAGAGTTGAGGTGTTGTGGTTATCACCCTCAGCAGAAGCCCAGCAGCCTCAGATCAGCATAGCAATTTAGGAGATAATGATGTTTGAAAGAATCAAGATGTATCTACAGACAGCCCTCAAAGATGCGGAGTATGAGCGCATTCGTGAACTGGAAACGGAGCTGGAGAAGTATGTCGGCTATGAGTCAGCACTGGTGGCAAATGAGGTCAGATTGAATGCCGCACTCCAGGATGCCCACCAGAAAATTGCTGCTTACGAAAATACGCTGGGTCAGATAGCGGCCCTGGAGGGTAGCGAAGGGATGACTGATGCGCTCTTCACAGAAACGGTTTTGAATTATCTGAACCTGTTTCACATTGATGTGTGAGCTAACAACATTTGAGACAGTCATGATCATGTGGGGAACATTCAGCGCCGTGCTCCTTGGGAACCTGTTTATTTGGTGGCTTGTAGCCAGAAAGGAGAAGTAAAATGGACACCATAATTAATGTCGGCATATCAACCATATTCATGGCCTGTACTGTGCTGGCAGTATGGCTGGCTGAGTCATGCAAAAACTCAGCAGCCCGACTACTGGCATGTATGCTAACAGCACTGGTTACTGGCTTGGCAGCCTTCGTGTTTTTATTCAAAGCAATGTATGTGTGATGAGTATTAACAAGCTCATAGATAGCTGCTTGAAATGCACTAACTGTGGTGCTCCCATTCATGATAACTGCGATTGCTGGACTGAATGTGAGTGCGGGTGGCTTTACGCGAAGGATGAGGAGTGCCGCAATCCCGCCCATACTAAAGATATTGAGCCAAAATGACCGTCATAATTAATTCGATAGCCGTTTTTATCTTATCCCCAGAATCTGTTGATAACCTTGTGCGTGAACTACCAATAGGCCAGTATTCATGTGCCCTCTGACTGATTGGTGAAAGATTGAACACTCCGCTAAAGCAATGTTCCACGTGCAAGAAATGGTTATCGAAGGAGGAAGCTTTCCAGCCTCATGCTACAGCCCGTGATGGTAGGGTGGTTGACTGCGATCTATGCAAAGGGTTGGTCAGTGCACCGCCGAGAGTGGAGGGTGGCTCCAAACCATCAGCCGACTGGGATAAGGCGAACAAGTTCCATTCAGATCAGCGAGCACGGGAAAATGCGAAGCATAGACGCGGGCCTGACTACCCATCCGGTGGATGACTTTTACCTCAACAAGGTCACGATCCTTGGCAATCTTGGTCAAGACCCACAAGTCCATACCAGTAACGTCACCAGCATTTCTGTAGCCACAACAGAGAACTGGAAGGATCAGTCCCAGGAGTGCACTCAGTGGCACCGTATTGTGTTCTACAGTGGCTTGGCTGAGGCAGCAGCCCAATACCTAAAGAAGGGTTCCAAGATCTACGTATCGGGATCACTGCGTACTAGGAAGTGGCAGGATAAGCATGGCGCTGATAATTGGACGACTGAGGTTATCGCCCATGATTTTCAAATGCTTGATCGTAAGCCGCCCGACAAAAAGCCGACCAAAGCAAGACGTAAGAAGCCTCAACAAGCTGAACTGCAATTACCAGACTCTGATTTCTTCGATGATGAGATAGCCTTCTGATCCGCTCGCCTGAGTAACCGCTCGATCCGTTCTGTAGCATTGGCCAGATCCTCACCCTCCAGGACACGTGCCGGGGCAGGGGAGCCATCAAAGTTATACCGATCAGCAGTCGCCTGAGTGTCCAGCAGATAATCTCTACCCCGGGCCCGACTTTTCATGCAGCGTTCCAACTGGCGCTTACTAACACTCTCAGGAGCGCTCTCTAGGGCCTGTTCAAAGAAGCCTATGGCCATCTGGAGACCATCCCTCCAAGTTGGTGACGTTGACAGGTGATCCCATGCTGGCGTTGTCTCCAGGGGCTTGCGTGGCGTGTAGTGCTGGGGTTTGGGTATCTTGACTGGCTTCGGCTTGGCCTTTTTCTTCCGCTTCTTCCGGGGCTTGTGGTAGACCAACCCGTCATCTGGCTTTTCCCGCTTAACCCGTGGTCCCTTGAGTGAGAGTGTTTTGCGCTTTTCCATCAGGTGGAGTGTACCTGAGTTACGAGTCTCACAATGTTATGAGGCAATTAGACATTACATGTGTGCAATATTGCATCCATGTCCGATAAGTAGCTAAAAGATGAGCGTAATATTATGCACCCAATAGCCGTTACATGAGTCCAGTAATGGTTGCCCGTTACACATACAATATGCTGTTATATCAATGGCTTATGGTATAATCAGAGCATGGAATGGATAGCGATTAAAGATGATCTACCACCCGCTGGGACTGTTGTGATCCTGGGAAGTACTGAGCACAGCTTCTTTCTTCATACTGTCGCCCAGAAGGACGGCTTTGTGACGACTAGCCAGACTTATACGCATTGGCTTGTGCCTGTTCCACCGATAATGGGGGCTTAATATCAGGTTTCCGCTTGAGCTTTTCGCAGAGGATTGTTAATTTGCGCCATCCCTGAATAGAGAGCAGGGGGAGGCCCTGATTAGTACCGGGGTAGCATCCTGATTGGTAGCAGGATAAAGGCCCTGATTTACAGCAGGGAAGGCCTGAGCATGGCAGTCCGCAAATCCAAGGAAAGTATGTCTTTCCATCCTGAATTGCGGGCTATTCAATGTTGTATCCAAGTACTACTGTTAGAACCAGGCGGTTCATGGATTGGCTGGTAATCCGCAAGGATCGCCTTCTCGAACTCCCTGAAGTCCAGAGAAATGTCCTTGCATTTATTATACTGACGATGCCTGATAATGAGAGACGGAAGCACCGCAATCCAAATAAAGAGGGGTGGTTTTCGATGAGCTACCTGGAACTTGAAGAATGGTTTGGCCGGGGTCAATTCCCTAAAATATGCGTAGAGCTTGACGTGCTGGAAGTGGGGCCTTGGAACAAAGAGATGCACCAAACCAGGTATTACCGGCTCACGCCTGAAATGGCTGAGATCAGAGCTGCCTTTTTGAACTATATGCGATCAGAAAAGAACCTGGAGCACGTTCCGCTAATTAAGAGAGATGGGAAAGAGGTCTATATGACACCGTTAGCAATACGGAAACATGACAGTGATGGACGTAGGCGCAAGGGGTGGAAGACCTACAATATCGCCAATCCAGTGCTCTATAATGTCGAAGCTATCAACAAGATCAGAGAGGCGTGGCCAGAGCCTGATGCCACTGATCTACCGCCGTTCATTCAAGCAATGACGGAGGACACCAGAAAATTATGGGATTTCGTGCTCGCAGATATGCATGATCTGACAAATACAACCTTCACCAAGGGGAAAGGTATGTTCCAACAATATGTTGAATCTCCGGCTGGCCGTATTTATGGACAGGACACTCACTTCCAGCGCACCCCTCGTGATCTCCGGAAGGCTTCTTTCGCTGGCTTCTACGAATACGACATGGACAACGCACACTATGCTTTTGGGGGCTGCCTGGGCACAGATCTCAAACTCTCATTGCCTGGTATTGCTTACTACAATGCGAACAAGAAGGCCGTTCGAGATGAGCTGGCTGCTGATCTGAATGTGGATGTTCAGCAAATCAAGGATGCGCTGATTGCCAAGATTTATGGGGCGGGTGATTCTGACGACCCTGCGCACGCTATCCCTGAGATTCTGGGTGACGAAAAGGCCCAAGAGCTTTATGCCCACCCGCTGTTCAGGGCGATCTCTGATGACCTAAAAATACTCGTTCGCGCCATCATAGACTCCCTGGAGCCTGATCGCTTGGGTCGGTATCACAATGCTATGAGCAAGCCAATCTCCAGCAAGGAGGAAGACCGCTTCATCATGTCGCACTTGTTCCAGGGATTGGAAGCCAAGGCCATGGAGAACATTGTGGCCATGTGTGAACCTCTGGTGCTGCTGGTGATTCATGACGGCCTGATTGTGTCTGAACCTATCGACACCAAGGCTATTGAAAGGTGGATATTTGAGGCCATTGGATACCACATATCGGTGTCTGAGGAAGAGCTGAAAATGCCCGCTATATTTGATGAACTTTACCGCACCTCTGATGGCTTCTAGGCCACGTATTTATTGGTCTGTAGAGCATCTGTAATCAAATAATGTAAGTTAGTAGGTTGACCTTGACCTACCCCCTGTCCCCTTTATCACTACTATTATCTATAGTGGTTATGGCTACAGGGGAATAATATCGGACCAAATTATCATTCTCGCTATCCATATTCTGATATCAATGAAACTAGTCTCCATATTCCGTATACCCAAACCACATTTCAGCTATCTCCATAGGATTAGTAATCAAATCCATCTGTACCATTCAATCCTTACCACCAAATAACGACTGCCATTCAATCCTTACCGGTTATACCTATATATAAGTGATACTTCATTGGAATTTGCTATAATAGCAAGACCAAATGGACTAAAAGTAATACCTCTACATTAGATTTATTACTGACTAATAAGTGTACGAGTTGATACGCACACAGGAACAAGCTCACAGGCCAATGGATATAGGCTATCGAGTGTATGGGAGATCACGGATGACTAGGAATACAGTTGAACTACACGACAGGGCTGATATTAATACGCTGGCGAAAGCTGGTGTTCTGGATGAGTGCGGTACGTCTACAGTTACCCATACTCGCAAGGACGGCTCTACTTACGACATTGGCGTAAAGCTGGTTGATCTAACGGATATACAACTGACGTTCACACTACCCACTGGTAAGAAAAAGCGAATCAAAGCACAGGTCTTCTGGGGTAAGGTTAACTACGGACAGCGGGCTGATTTTAAGTGTTTAGGATGCGGTGAGTACGTAAAGCATATCTATCCTGATGGCGGTTGTCGGAAGTGCTGCAACCTTGGCCATAAGGCTACCGGTGTACGTACCAAGACACGGCGGTTGAACACGATTGCTGAGATTGAGGAAAGTATGGGCTGGTCTGGTGAGGAACGTCCGAAGCCCAAAGGTATGCACTGGAGCCGCTACGACAAGATACTGGCCAAGTACAATGATCTACAGTCCAAAGTACGGCCACGGGCTATTGATGACCGGCAGCCTGTACCAGTCTATCTACCCTACAGGGAGGAGACCGTTGCCCACTATGCACCTGATCCGCCAAGCTATGATATTAACGGTGAGCGTATTAATACAGGCTATGCACCTGGGCGGTCATTGGTGATACGAAATGGCGTACCTAACTACTAGGATCGTTTCTGCCAGTAAATTCCCTTACTAATACGCACGTACAGGAGCTCTAGCCCGACCCCCCTGGGGTACCTCTGGGATAGAACTAAAACTCCATACAGGCTCTCTACGGGGCCTTTTGAGACTCTCTGAATATACGGTGGATAGTGGACTCACTTATACCTAACTCCTTCGCTAATCCAACCTTTGTAAGTTTAGGATCGCCAGCCAGTCTAGCTCTGAGGTCATCAGCATTATGCTTATGCTCCAATGTTCCCCTCGGACGGCCTCTGTATCTACCCGCCTTTTTAGCTTTCTGAATACCTTCGAGCTGTCGAGCTAGGCGTAGGCTTGTCTCAAACTCCGCAAAAGCCGCCATCATTTGCATAATGAGCGTGCCCATACCCGTGGTGGTATCAATGAACGGCTGTTCCGTCACCTTGAAACCCACGCCCTTTTTCTCCAGCCCTTTCACGATATTCAGCAAGTCCGCAGCATCACGGCCAAGTCTATCCATCCGCGTGACCAGCAACGTGTCGCCTTCCTTGACGAAATCCAGGGCGATCTCTAGCTGTGGTCTATCTTTGTTTTTCCCGCATATCTGTTCATCAAAGACACGCCTACAGCCAGCCTCGTCAAGCTGTTCAATCTGTATAGCGGCGGACTGATCGGTAGTACTGACACGAGCATAGCCTATTAAATCATTCATTCTGACTCTCCTTCCATTCTTCAAAGCTGTCATACCCCAGCTTTCTCAAGGCTTCTTGCTCCAGTAGATCCATTGCCCACTTGTACAACCTCTGCCCTCCAGCAGCTTTAACAAATAGGGTTTTCATCTCTGGTTCCATTTCTAGCTTTAACATTGAAGGCATCGCCATCTCCTGGGTTGTCTAAGAGTCTCATTCCTAGACAGCCCCAGGCGGCAATAATCAATCTCTGTTCTCAAAATAACGCTCGTATATCAAGGTAAGCGGTCCCCATAAGGGCATCGTTACCACCACAATCACAAGGATTATTCCCCACCCGATCAGCTCCAATACACTGGATAGCTTCATCATCATTCTCCAACTCGTACTGGGAAAGCTCCCAGCGGCTTGTACCAAGCAAGTACAGTCATACCCACACCGAAGCATGGGTATGGTGTAACTACTAAGCAGTACGGAACACCCACCAGCCATTTGCTTCATATCCACTGCCATCAGTAGAAAGCAGCTTCATCACGAAGTTATCCAGTCTCGGTTCCCAATCACGCATAAGCAGGTCTAGGGTGTCGTTATTCTCATCGAAGGACATGAGTAAGTTGCCTGCTTCCTCGGTTTTAATATCTTCAATACAGTCATTGTGGATAATGCGAAGAGAGCCCCCCTTGTAAGGCATTTGAAAGTCATGACTTCGGGTGTCATCAATGGTCAGGTACAAGTCTTTTAGCTCAGTAGTGGTAAGCTCGGTTCCAGTGTAACCAACAACAGCGGCAACAACTTCTTGATTGCGATTAGTCATATTAATTCCTCTCATACTAGGAAAGCTCCTAGCGGCTTGCGGCAGTGGCCACAGATACAGCCACCCGTAGATGGCTATAGTTTGGCTACGCGGTTTGCTCGGTTTGGAGTTCAAGCCATGATGGGTGGAAGTAGCTCTCAGTCACAGCCCTAAAGGGGCCCACATCACTCAGTAGGCAATCTCTCGCCTCCGTCAGCATTACAGTATGAAAACTGGCTACATCCGGAAGCTTTTCTAAATGAAGGCTGTTGTTATAAATAATGGATGCAACATCTAAAGTGTCTGCTAGGCCGGAGCTTCCCTAGTAAAAACTTACAGCGGTCAAGAAGCCGGTCATATATTCTTCTGAATGATTAGTCATAATCTTTATCCTCATACCGGGATAGCTCCCGGCGGCAACAGCCCGTATTCAGACTGTCAACATAAGTCTAGACCCTAGATAGTAGGACTGTCAACAATTAATTAACATTTATAATGACAGTGTTTAGATAGCCTATGACAGTGCCAGTATGGGTGTACCCTAGAAACAGTCTTATATCGGTAGTAATAGCAGGCTGTGATCTTTGTGAGCGTAAGAGCCGAAGACACGCTATGTTGATGGCGGGGAATATGCAGCAGCGATTCGATCACGATTCCATTCGAGGTGGTGAATTGACGCTTCCAGGTGATCTGTTGGTGGTCAGTAGACAGGCCATAGCAGGGCCGTGGTCAGCTTGTGAGAGCGTTTAGAATCCTCAAGGGCTAGACCTTCGCTACCAGTACGTGGCTGTACGCCTCACTGGTGGGCTTGTATGGCCTATCCATAGACACTCAATATGTCAGCAGATCAGCGGAATCGCGTTCGAATCCTCATGATGTATTCGTGATGAAATGGGCTACAGGCTAGAGAAGTAGGGGGGGCCGGATCATGGGGGTACCTTCAACTGGGAGTATGGAGCGGCTAGATGTTATAGGGGGTCGTATTCACAGGATTTCCCAATATCAACTCACTACATGGGCTCGTAGGCTAATTGGGGCCAATGTTGATCACAATAACCTAAATATGGGTTAGCAGTATTCCCTAAAGCACATGGCCGTTCGGAATTAAATGCCGAACAGATTCCGTATATATGGCCGGTATACTATTCGTCATCAGGTCGGTGATCTGAAATATATTTTTTGGGGATTTTGAGATGGCTAACAAATTGGTGAAATTAATCGTATTCGCGCTAGGTCATATACCCTTCTACCGCAAGTATTCAGCGCGGTACCAGCAGCAGCAGATAGAGCAGATGGAGGCAAAGAAGGATTTGCGGGACAAGCTGGCCGATATCGTATCGAAGGGAGGCAACAACCAGGAGGCGATAGACTGTCTCGTGCAGACAATAGATGATACGTGCAAAATAGCAGGAAACGAGCTGCTATCAGAACCCATGAAACATGCTCAGATCATGATCCGCTTAAAGAAAGGCTCAGTGTTTCTCGACAATTACTCCTGATACTCTCAATGGCCGTTCGGACATAATGTCTGGACATGGCCTGTATACTATTCAGACACGTGATCTGAAATATATTTCTTTGGAGATTTTGAGATGTTTATCATAAAACAGTTGGATAGTGGGAAATGGGGATGGGAGTTTGTTCGCGTAGGAGGTACCAGGTTAGAACGGTCAGGTATTGAGCACCCAACTCTGGAGATGTGTTTAACCGCAGTCAGAGCGATTAATGCTGGCCACCATGTGGTTAAAGATAATGACGGCAACACCTTCTGACGGGTCTTGAACCCGTGACCTCAGATACTGTATCCATACTCTATGCTATACAGTATCGGGCCATGTCAATTATTCCGGCCTCAATCGAGGAAGCAAAAATAGACATGGCCGTATTTAGGCATGTGATCTGAAATATATTTTTTGGGGATTTTATGGATTTCATATTACTTGTCGTCCTATGCGTTGGCCTGATATGGGGAGCAGCACATTATGGCCGCCGTGTAGAGCTCATGAAGAAATACAATGATGCTGAGATTGTTACCATGATTATGGGGAAGCGCTTTTGGCAAGGGCAGACACAGGAGCAGCTCCTGGATTCCCTGGGGCGACCCCAAGACATTGACGAAACAGTGATGAAGACGAAGCTCAAACAAGTATGGAAATATCAATCCCAAGGATCGAATAGATATGGTCTGCGAATTACCTTGGAGGATAGGACTGTGGTGGGCTGGAAGCAGCAGTAACCTCAATCGAAGAGGCAAAAATTAACATGACGTTGAAGGGAACTCTGTAAATAACCTCCAAGGTCTTGAATTGTATGTTGTTTGGCAAAGAGTTGGCGCTGGAGATATTGCAGCGCTCATCCGTTGCTCCTGTGAGCCGCCACACGACACTTGGTTGAGCAGTACTTGGTGTCGGTGCGCTTTGGCGTAAACGTCTCCTGGCAACGTAGGCACTGTATTGGTACCGGTTGCTTCTTGTTGCGCTCGTAGCTGGCCTTGGACTCACACCGTGGCGCACAGTACGGCTTGGGATGGTAGCCGTAGATGAACCGACCACAGCCCTGACAGTTCTTTTCTCGCATTGCCGGGATATCGTAGTACTTCTCAGCACAACGATGACAGAACGGACTCCCGCCTTTCCGGTAGTAGTAGTAATCGGGCAGCGCTATGTGCCGGTTATCCATCTTGTAGAAAGCCCAGCCGTGTTCCTTGGTTCCAGCAGTCCACGCATCACGCTTTAACTGGTGAGCAGCCTGAGCCTCAGTGTTGGGATTGAATAGATACAGGGCATCAGTTATGCCTGTACCGCAGGTGTAGCAGGGTGGTGGTGACATGTGTAACGCCTATTTAGTCAGCAATAAGTTTCCGATCAGTTACCCGTTACATAGTCTACCAACTTTGGTGGGCAATTATCCGTTACAGGTATATTCCACGATTACCTGTGAAACTCAGTAATGCCCCAGACGTAGATCCTCGGTGGCCAGTAACCGCTCCACGGGGTTGTCAGTATCTTCTTTGCCCCCGGTGGTTCAGGTTTCATTAGCCTGTTACAGGTCTTACACATTGGGATGCCTTCATGGGATTCTGATAGGGTCCACGTTGAATTGGTGGCATCACCCCATGCCCGGCACAACGTCTTCCCGTCACTCCAAACGTGGGCAGTGGGGTTCGGTCGGTCAGGTATGCCGTACATCCACCCTGCCAAGGCTATCTAGCAGGACAGGACCCACCATATCAGGATCACGGCCAGAAGTTATATACGTTCGGCCACATGCAGAACATTCCTCGTAGATGCACACGACCTGCTTTTTCCGCACCACCTCTTTGGGCTTGGTCAGTCCACCACACGGGCATTCCATTAACCGATCACACGTCTAGCTTGTGTAATCAGGCGCTTGGTAGGGAACCAGCATATAGCTTTTTGTCCGGCATCTGTTTTTCAGTGTCGTTGTGCCTTTACTCCATGCCACCCAAATAGGCGCTTCCATTTGCGGGTTGAAGGTCTGGCTGCAATTTTCCTTCTCACCACCCTGTATTCGATAGCTTAGTTTTGCACGGAGATAATTCGGGTTGGAACTGCTATTGATTACTGAAAATGCCTGCGCTGAGAAGTTGCTGAGTTGCCACTCCCAGCGTGATTGCCCGTCTATTTGAGTTTCTCGCACTGACCTAACGGTCTCGCCATCCACGGTGATGAATTCCAGTTT
>Ga0114923_10000252_pt1 | contig 44534 bp, 33 predicted proteins | sample SumtaG_FD_89578 | JGI IMG/M metagenome (GOLD analysis project Ga0114923, IMG submission 89578) | Deep subsurface microbial communities from Indian Ocean to uncover new lineages of life (NeLLi) - Sumatra_00157 metaG | ecosystem: Environmental > Aquatic > Marine > Oceanic > Sediment | place: near... | reverse complement strand
TGCAGATTCTTATTTTCGTTGATGGTTCTCATTTTATTCGGAATCTTCATATTCTTCCTCTTTTTTGGTTTTAATTAGAAATATTTTACTCTTTGAATAGCTATGAGCTTAATCTAAACAATTTCAATTTTATTAAAAGATTTAAAACTCATTGAAAATTCAAAGCTAGTAATAAATTTATAAAAGTGAATGTGAAAATAATGAAACTAATAAAATTATTTGAACCTTTAAAAATTCAGGATTTGGAAATAAAAAATCGAATCGTTATGCCAGCTCTGGGTTTGGGTTACACACCTAAAGGAGAAGTAAACGATGTTTTCAGTAATTTTTACGAAAAACGAGCGGAGGGTGGAGTAGGATTAATTATAATTGGTGGATTGGGGATTAGTCCAAATAGTGGAGGAACACCATATATCGGAGAGGATAAAAACATTCCTGGATATACAGAATTTGCCGAAAAAATGCATAAACACGGTGCTAAAATAATGGCACAAATAATGCATCAAGGCGCATATTTTCCCAGCCCAAATGCGGTATCGGCTTCTGCAGTGAAATCTAACCTTACACGAATGGTACCTAAAGAATTAACCATTGAGGAAATAAAACAAGTACAGGAAGATCATGCAGTAGCTGCGGAACGCTTATTAGAGGCTGGTTTCGATGGAGTGGAATTACTTGGAAGCGCAGGTTATCTTATAACTCAATTTTTAAGCCCAATTATCAACAAAAGAACTGATGAATATGGTGGATCTTTAGAGAATCGCCTAAGATATCCAATCGAGTTAATAAAATTAATGAAGAAACGAGTTGGGGGTAAGATGATAGTGGGAATGCGAGTTGCCGGTGATGATTTCGTTCCAGGCTCTAACGATTGGACGCAAAGTCCGATATTTTCAAAATCTTATGAAGAGGCAGGTGTAGAGTTTTTAAATGTAACGGGAGGATGGCACGAGACAAGAATTCCGCAAATTCCTATGATGGTACCGCAAGCAGCATATGTTTATCTCGGTGAGAACATTAAAAAGCAAGTGAATGTCCCTGTTTTTATGGCGAATAGGATAAATGATCCATTAATAGCAGAGCAGATATTAAGAGATGGAAAGGTAGATGCAATTGCTATGGGAAGGGGTTTAATAGCTGACCCAGAATTACCCAATAAAGCAAAAGATAATCGACTTTGGGATATTATGAAATGTGTGGCCTGCAATCAGGGTTGCTTTGACACTATCTTCTCAGGTAGGTCTGTAGCATGCATGAGAAATTATATTAATACAAAAGAAGGGGAAATTGACCTAAGCAAAAAAACGGACAATCCTCAAAAGGTATTAGTCGTTGGGAGCGGTCCCGGTGGACTTGAAACAGCTCGAATTGCTGCAATACTAGGTCATGATGTAACAATAGTGGAAAAAGGTGAATCTATTGGTGGACAGATGAAAGCTGCTGCTGTTCCGCATAGCAGAAGAAACATCTCGGAGATGTTAAGTTATTATGAAGCACAAATTCGTCATCGTCATATAAAATTAAGACTGGCAACCGAAGTCACTCCAGAATTTATCAATGATTTTAAACCGGATGCTGTTATATTTGCAACTGGAGTAAAGTTCTCTATACCAAATATTCCAGGAATTGACGGTTCTAATGGGAGTGACATATGTTTTGCAGATGAAGCTTTAGCTGGAGATCATGTTGTTGGGAAAAATGTCGTTATTGTTGGTGGGGGAGGAACAGGTTTAGAAACAGCGATATGGGCTGCAGAGTTAGGGGCCATTAATTCGGATATAGCACACTTCCTGAGTTTTTATGAATTGATACCTCAGGAAGAAATTAATAAACGATGGTTGAAAGGAAATCGAAATGTTACCATAATAGATGTATTACCGAAACTAGCTACAAACGTGGGACGAACTACAAGAGGATATTTGATAGGAATTTCAAGAAAATTGCAGATAAGCACCATTATGGGAGCAGAAATCACAAAATTCGAGGGGAATTCGATAGAGTATAAGATTAAGAGCCCCGATCAGGGAGAAGAAACTCAATCAATTGACAATGTTGATACATTTATTCTGGCAACTGGAGTGAAGAGTAATGCCGATCTTTATGAAAAAGTAAAAGCCACGATCCCTTCATTCAAAATGTTTAATATTGGGGACAGCAAAGAGCCGAGAACGATGTTGGAAGCAATACATGAAGGATTTGAAACTGCTTATAATCTCGATAAGTAAATAGGAATAGTATAAAATAACCACATTTTCTTTATTTTTTTTAAGAAATGTAAAAGTAATTATTCTCATCAAGTAATTAACATTGAATAAATGATTAGAAGTGCAAGACATGAGCATTCTTAAAGGCACTAAAGATATTGAAGAGAATTTAAAAGATATAAATGAACAATCACGTAAATACATTAAGGATGTACTAATTCTTATTAATAAGGAAATTGGAATAAATAAGATATTGTCAATCCTCTTATTTGGGAGTCAAAGAGTAAAAAATGAATCCACTTCTGTTTCTGATTGCGATTTACTTATTATTTTTAAGGATAGAGTATCAAATCATCACATCAAAGAGATTGAAAAGTATTTTCTCGCTTTAGAGATTAAGCACAACTTCAAGGAATTGAATCCAAAATTAACCAAGAGAATTCTTGGGGTAATCCAACAAACTACTGGTATTTTCGTTAGCCATTTTTTGACAAAAAGAAAATACTGGGAAGAACGAAATTTCCACAAAATATTCCGGGTAAATAAAATATTTTCAGCGGCTTTTGCTCCCCGAAATATAGTTTTAGGGAATGTCCTTTCTAATAGCACACATTTATACGGAGAAGACCTAAGAATCCAACTTAAATCTAAAATACAGATTCATATTTTTGAAATGATAAAAAGTACAATTATGAATCTTATGATTTCTTTTTTTTCAATCGTCATATCCTTGTTTAGAAAGCTAGACCCTACGATATATCAGTTAGAAGCAATAAAATGGGCGTTAAAAGCTTCAAATTTTTACTGTTTCAGAGATGCTAAGGATCTAGAAAAAATTACAAAGCGTTTTATATCTTTTGAAAAACCCAGATCTCAAAAAAGAGCAGAAAAATTCTTTAATAGATTCAAATATTTAAGGAGAACACCAATTGAAGATATGAAATTTATGGTACGATGCCCCATTCGAATTATTAAAATTCACTTAAAAGCGATAACATATAAAAAATTTGTGAGTAGAAAATTAAACTCACATATTTTCACTAGACCATTAGAACCAACAATCCCTGATCGTACTTTCCCTTTAAGAATTTAATGATAAATCTTTATAATTGGTTTTATCTTATTTTATTCAAAAAATATAAATATACTAAAATTTATTTACAATCATAAGTAGATAATTCAGAAAGTCGAATTTGTTATCAAGATTATTCTAATTTTTAAGTAGATTAACCAAAGAGGTGAAGAAAATAACCGAACAAATTGATATAAAGGAACTCTTCTTTGATATATTAGATATTGTTAAATTTGAGCTAAGGTTTTATCAGGATAAATCTTCACCAATGTTTGAACGAATCGTGAAGACACGTGTGTTCCAAACAAAGCTTCAAAAATTAAAAGATTTCATCATAAATTATTTTGATATTCTATATGGTGATGAAGAAAGCGCTTCCAATAAAGCAGCACTGCGTTTACAGCTTGATAACATTGCTAGATTAACAAATTATTATGATGATTTGTCGGATTTTTATACTGATCATACAAAGCTTATGATTACTAAAGAAAAGCTTCATAGTTTGGTGGATTATTCACACATAGAAGTTTTATTTTTAATCTTTACTAACATCCTTGATTGGGAGCATTATAAAAGCAGCTTTTTATTTCCAACTGATAAAACAAAAGAAAAATTATTGAAAGAATTTCTTGAGAAGCTTGCTAGCTCAGACATCCGGGATATTGACGATTTAGTGGATTTAGAGCAAATTATAGGGAAATTTGTTGAAAGTGTTGAAGTTTCTTGAGGATAAGTTGTTATTTTTATAATAATTTTTCTCAGTTATTTTTTAATTTCTAATTTTTATACTTAATCTGCTTTTAAAATCATAATTCAGGAAAAGATAACACGATAAAATGCTGTTTTTCAGGGTGAAATCAGAATAAATACTTTTTATCTCGGGAGAAAAAAGACAAAAGATACTTTTAAATTTACGAATCCTTATGTAATTGCTTAAGATCTTAAGATTGTAAAGATTTGGGAATATAACTTTAAAATTGCATCGTAGAAATGACAGATTGTTTCGATAAAATCTTAGAAGAAAATAGCAAGAGTGATGTAGGAAAATATAAAGTTATCCTTAAGTTAATGAAAGATCTCGAAAATGGATTATCCAACGCTTTGAGAGTTAGAAATTGTTTGCTTTTTTTATTAAATATAAGTTCTAATGATGGATATGGTGATTATCTAGACAGGATAGGAAAAAGACCTCAAGAACTTGGTGAAAATGAAAGGGATGAGATGTATGAATTGTTAAGGTGGGAATGTAATAACTAAAATTTGTTAAAAAACCTTTTGATCTACTTCTTTCCAATTATCATATTGTTTAAATAAATTATCTATTGTTTCTAATGTATCAATAAGGGCAAATTTTGTAAGAGGATCTTGTTTGAAGGTATCCACAATTATGTCATAAAGATCTATGTTAAATTCTTGTGTGAGTTCAGAGATTTTTCTCAGATCTTCAAATTGGATTCCTTTTTCTTTTAATTGGTTGAATGTCAGTTCAATTTCTTCTTTTAGTTTTGAAGTTGCATTTAGTGATTGAATACATTTATTGAATAATTCCAGCTCTTTATCGCGTATTATTATTTCATCTTCTGATAAATCAGGCTTTTCTTCTACGATTTCGAGTCTTTCATTTAACAAATACTTTACTCGTTCATAAATTTTAATTGCTTCGGTTATTTTCCTCAAACCTAAGATCAAGTGTTTTTTCCGGTTTAATCTCGCTTCAATGATTTTTAAATTAGCATCTTCATAATAAGTTTGGATTTCTCCAAAAGTACTTTTTTCCCATTCGCTGATATTTGTATGTTTTTCGTTTAATTCTTCTTTTAAATTCTTTATTTCGGTGGTTGTTAGTTTCGGGTCATTAAGTTTATCATGTATTTTATTTGTTTCATGCTTAATCAATAGAACTCGTAAGTACATGATGTGTGCTTTTTTTCCAATATTCGTAATACTTCTTGATACTCCTTCACGTTCACAGAATTTAAAGATTGTTAATGCATCAGTTAATAGTTTATTAAATTTTTTCTGGTCAGTTCGCATATAATATTTCGAATCTTGCACTTTCTGGATAGCCCTATCCATTTGTATATCCAACTCGAAGATGAAATCAATAATACTTAATTGCGTCCTTTCAGATAAAATTCTTGATTTATATCCCATATCACTCTCTACGTTTTTACTGGCAAAAAACCATAGAATTGCTGCTGGAAGCCAAAAAAATATCGTAAAAAACAGCATATTAAAGATACTACCTAAAAGGGAGATTAAGGTAAACGAAATTAATAATGTTACACCTTTACTTATTTGTTCTGATAGTTTAAAAAAGGAGGCAGCGGTTCCTTTATGTTCTGGCATATTAACATCAATCATTATAGCATTTCTATTAGCAACTGGTGCTGCTCCAAGCATAGAAGCCATTATAGCAAAAATAAAGAAGATTATGTAGGTTGGATACGCTATAAATATCGCACCAATAGTCTGAAAGATATAACTCACTATTTGATCAGTTGGAATAGTACCAGGAGGATAGTTTACATTAAGTTGACTTACATTGATAGGGCGTAACGATAAAAGTAGAATAAGTGAAAAAGGGATTGAAAATATTAGACAAATTGTCGCTAATCTGGCTCTATTCTTCTTATTTCGGAGATACAAAATATCACCTAAACGGGAAAAGATAGCATTTCCAATAATATAACCAATTCCAATCATCCCAGCAAAAATAGTTGAGGTTTGGAGTTGAATTTCTAAAGGTATCTGATTAAAATACTGGAGAGACAACATTGAGGTCATGAAATATACTAACACAGTGCCAGGGATTATTGAAAAAAAACCTTGAAGTATTAGATAGAGATTTGTTTTTTTCTTCACAATAATTTTTAAATCATCTTTGGAAATTCGATAACTATATTCTAAATCTAATTCTACCAACTCTAAGAGTTCATCTTCGCTTGTACCTCGTTTGGGTATATCAACAAAAAAAAGGAAAAAAATTACTAAAACACTTATCCCAGAAAGTAAAAGAAATGGAAATCTCCAGCTGTAAAGTGGTCCTAAAAAAGAAGAAAGTCCTTGCCCCGCTCCATTTGAGATTGAACTTAAAATCGCAAGAGTTCCAAACCATCCAGATCTTTCTTCAGCTGGAATGGCATCTGATATAATTGAATAACCGACAGGCAAAACACAACCCAATCCTGCTCCACTTATTACTCTTGATGAGACTAACATTAAATAATTAGGTGAAAACGCAGTTAGGACCATCCCAAAGGTCCATGAAAAGGCCCCAACAATTAAAACCTTTCCTCTGTCAATTTTGTCGGCCCAATATCCCCATAGTAGGGCAAAAACAGCACTTATTAATAGAAAAAAAGCATCAGGTATCGCGATAAGAGCTTCTGGAATATTAAACTCTAGTCTAATAGCAGCATAACTAGGTATTAGCATATTAGCGCATGCTATTGACACAAAGAGCAATAACATAACCAATATAATTGGAGCAAGATCTTTAAATTTAACAGACGTGAGTCCGATAAGCAATTACCGTTTAATTGTAGTTACAATAAATAGCATTTGCAAGTTAAAAAAACTATCAAATAATTATTCTAAGGGCATAAAATAATCTAAAACGGCTTTCTTCACTTAAACCTCTTTTCCCATTCATTTCTCATTATTATTTTTTTTATATCTTTTATATGATCGGTCGCTAATATCCCATTAAGATGATCTACTTCATGCTGTACTAATTCAGAAAGATCATCTGAAAAGTCTTTAGACATAGTATTGCCATTTTCATCCTGATACTCAACCTTAATTTCTTTATGTCTCAAAATTTCAATAAAAAAAGCTACATCAAAACTAAAACAACTATCCCATACATCAAACATCTCCTTACTCCTACAAGTAATCTTCGGATTTATCATGAAAAATGATTTTTCAGGTAGCTGAAAAAAAATAATTTTCTTCATTAACCCAATTTGAGGTGCTGCAATTGCGCGCCCAATTCTTTTCGTATTTTGAAGATGAGTAAGTGTATCTTTAAGGTCATTGAGATCTCCTCTTAAATTTTTATTAAAATTTATAACACTTGACGAAATCTTTCTTAATTTTGGATTTCCAAGCAATAACACATCCTTTATCGTCATAAATCTTCATAATACATTTGTTTTATTTAATTTTATTAAAAAGAAGAAACCGGATTTTCAAAAGATAAATTTACTGGTGAATTAAATATTTTCACTGGTGAATTGTTTAATCTTACACCTTTATTTGACAAATAACTTTAAATATTAGATTAACAAAGATTAAATTACTATTTAAAATAAGGGTGTTAAGTAAATGGTTCTTCCCAATATTGATATTATAAATGGAGTATCCGGTCTAGAGATTATTCTCAGTGGTTATATTTTAGCTTTTATCCTAATCTTTAAACATGCAAGGAACGCACCAAATGCTAAGGCTAAAAAAGGAATTATTTTAAGAGGAGTTGCTATGTTTTCTGTTTTTCAAGCATGGTTTGGTACTTCTACAAGTTTCGTTTTAATGATATTAGGGTTACCCCCATTAGGTCCTTATGTCGGTGTTCTTGGATATGCATGGGGTCCCGCATTGGGAATACCTCTTTGGTCCTATATTGCGATAGATTCATATAAAGAAAGTTATTACAAAAAGCGTGTTCAGATCGGTATGACGCTTTTTATGGCTATTATTAGTCTGATTTTTGTTATTTTGATTTATACCAATCCCGTAAAATATACTAAATATCAAGTATCTCCTGGAGGATTACCTGAAACGGGAATTAGAAGCACGGCAATGACATTATTAGCATTAATGTTGGTTATTATGATGATAGTTCTAGGTCCTTCAATTATTTATTCTGGTAAAAAAATGGACGATAAAAGTATTAAATGGAGGAGGTATTCGTTGGGTCTTGGACTCACGATTGCCTCTTTGTTTGGAATCATTGATGCAGGACTTGGCTCAGAAGAACTTGGTTTTTTAGGGCTAGCAATTGTTAAAGCCTTTATTTTTACATCAGTATTTCTAATGTATCAAGGAGTAGATAAGGGAACCTAATTATTTTGTTTACTTAAATAAAAATTTGATTTTGCTATTTTAAAAGAAGAGAAGGGAGAGTAAAAAGATGGAAGAAAAGATAGGAGAAAAGTTGGAAGATACAAACATATCTCAACGTATTGGCAGAAAAAAATCGTTACGACGCCGGATTATTATTACAATGGCGATATGTATTTTAATTCCGTTCGTTGGTTTGACAATTGCATTAATTTTATTAACATTTTCTAACATTGACGTCTTTGTCGCACCACCATATGGATATACTTCACTTGAGGCTCTTAAAGCTCCTATTATCATAACATTTATTATTGTAGCGGTTATAATCGGTATAGTTATAATATTTGGTATAATTGCTATATCTGGTAGAATCACAATCCCAATAAATGAATTAACCCATTCAATAGAAACTATAGCAGAAGGTGATTTATCTCAGGAAATTCCAATGGATGGAAGAATTAGAGGGAATGAAATTGGTATACTTGCTCAATCCTTCCAAAATTTATTAGTTACAATGCGATTGGGGAATAAAAGTTATTATCAAGGAGATATGACTCTCGCCTTCGCTAATTATAACGCAGCATTAGAATTGTTCCGAACATCGAAAAATCTTCATGGTCAAGGAATGTGCTTGAATAACCTTGGTAATATTTATCGAAACTGGGGGGATTACAGTAGAGCTAAGGAAAGTTATGATAATGCAATTGAAATCGGTGTGCAAATGGATGATATAGGGGGATTAAGCCCGCGATATAATAATCGGGGAATTCTTTTCCTTTCCGAAGAAAAATGGGAGGAAGCTATGAAAGATTTTGAAAAAGCTCTTGAATTGGATAAGGAATTGGATGATGACGAAGGAATAGCTTCAAGAAAAAGAAATATAGGGGTCCTTCACCTTTTAAAAAATGAATTAGATCTTGCACAGAACCAACTCGATGAAGCACTTAAACTTGACAGTAAGTGGGATTATAAAGTAGGAATAGCAGAAGATGAGTTCCAATTAGGGAGACTTGCATTTTTAAAAAATAATCCTGAAGTTGCAGAAGAACATCTAAAAAAGGCTTTAAAAATTGCAGAATACCTCCAAAATTATCCTTTAATGAAAAATGTTCTTGAAATAATGATCCAAGTATATGAAAATCAGGAAAATACGACCCTTCATCATAAAGCAGAGGTGGAACTATCAAGCGTAAGTAATCGACTTGTTCGAAAAAAAGATGTAGTATTTGTCATTGATCAATCAGGGAGTATGAAAGAATGGGGGAAAATGCAAGCTGCTCGAATGGGTGCTTTAGGTGTCTTTAATGAAACTATCAATATCGGGGATCGTATCGCAATTATTGGTTTTCATACTATCATAAATCAAATTCTCGAAATAACAGAGAAAAAAGGGAATATTGCAGAAATTGTTGAAATATTTAAAAATTTGGAAAATACCCGGTATGAAACTGCCCTTTATGATGCAATAGCACATGCTGTTGATATATTGATCAAAGCACCACTTATTCAAGGAGAAGAAACTCAAGAACGGCAGAAGTGGGTGATAACTTTAACAGATGGTGAGGATAATCATAGTAGAGCATTCAACCCACGAAAAATTTCAACTCTAGTGAAAAGTATTAATCCTCCCCTTAACTTTATATTAATCGGTGTTGGACCAGAACTCAGAAAAGTTCATCGAAAAATGACACAAATGGTTAATTCAACCCCACTTGGTAAATATATCACCATTTATTCTGCAAAGAATGTTCAAAAACGGATTGCAGAGGCTTTCAAAAGAGTAAAAGAAATTATGGCTTCATCAGAAATAGAAGGGTTCATACCTGAGGAGGGATAAAAATGAGTCAACAAGTAAAACGAAAAATTGGGATAAGACAAGAAATTCTAATAAGTTTCGTCATTTTGAATTTAATAGGTTTAGGTGCTATTGCTATAACAGCGATTGTATTTAACAATGTTATAGGTAACAGTATTACTGGAGCTACAGCCGTAGTTCTTGAGAATACTGAAACACAATTTGCCTTAATACTTATCACGGTTTGGGAAATCATTGTAATAAGCCTTTTTGTAGGCTTAAAACTTGCAGATTCAGTTGTAAAACCAATTCAAAAGTTAACAAATATAGCTTTAAAACTTTGCACGCACGATCTTAAAACTGTTTCATTTCAAGATATAGCTACGGATTTTGACAAAGAAACAGAGAATCAAGAAACAGAATTAGGAAATCTAACACAAGCTTTTAAAAAATTGGTTAACAGAGTCAAGGAAGATATAAAATAATAGCCAAGATGAAGTGAAAATACTAAAATCACTATGACATTATATGAATAATAGATCGAATTTTAGTTAGAGATTTGAAATGGCTATACAATTGGTTAAGATAAAACCCGTTTGGAGTCGTCAATTTAAAAGAACAGTATATTCTTGTATAATTGCAGATTTATTAGGAGATCCTCAACCTGAAATCATAGGGTGTTCATTTAGCGCAGAAATGAAAGCTTTTGATTTAAAGGGTAATGAAGTCTTTCTCACTGAGTTCTCCTCGAATATCACATCTTTTAAAATCGCTTCCATCAGCCAAGAGATGAGTATTGAATTAATTTTAGGATCTTTAGATGGGGTCATCTATGTTATGAATTTAAAGGGTGACTCAATCTGGTCTGCGAATTTAAAAGAACCTGTTATCTGTATGGAGACTGGAAATTTAATTGGTGATAGTAAAGAAGAAATTATAGTTGGTTTGGATAATCAAAAATTAGTAGGATTGGATAATGAAGGGAATAGTTTTCTCGAATTCAAGGCTCCAGAACCGATCATAGATTGTACTATCGGTCATTTTTCAGATGAGTTTGTGGGGAAAATCTTTGTACTGCTTAAATCCGGGAAAATAATTAATGTTGATAATGAAGGGAATTCCGAGTTAGTCTATCAACCTCAAAATCAACCGACGAGTATAGGGATTTGTGATCTTTATGACCAACCCTTAATGATATTAGGTTATAAAAATGGTTCCTTGAAACTATTTAATTCAGGAAAGGAAGTTGTTGGTGAATTTGACTTAGGAGAAAAGATTACCTCTCTCGATAATTATACAATATCCTCAGGATATGAAAAGAGTATATTATTAGTAGCAGCTTCAAAAAATAAAATCACGCTACTGAAGTTAGAGAAGGGGAAGATAAAAGAACAGGTCGAAGTAATTGACGAATCTAATTCCCAAGAACCACAACCCGGCATCACTCCAGGGGAAAAAATCCAACCCGAACTACCCAAGGTTGACACCAAATTAGATACTACAGCAGAACCTGTTAAACCAGACGTAAAATCTCAACCTGTCAGGGTTGCTAGGGGAGGTCAGATAGAAGGTGGGGAATATATCTTCAAAATTAAGGTGATCAACAACGGGAAATATAACATAACTGATGTTAATATTTACATCGTTTCATATCCAGAGGAAAGTTTAGTTTTATCCCGAATAGATAGTCATCCAGAGTCTTCTCCAGATAGAGTTAAGTTTCGTAAAATTTCAAAGGGTGGAGGGTTTGTTAGTCCTTCCTTCATTTTTAAACCAACTAAAGATTGTATCCAAGGAACCATTCATTCCTTTATTAATTTCGTTAATGAAGAAGATCAAATTGAAACCATCAATGTAGAACCTCACGAAATTCGAATGATATGTGGATTATTAAAGGCGAAAGTCATTTCAAACGAAGAATTTGAGAACCTTACTAAAGATCTCTTAGCATTCAAAAGAAATGATGAAGAATTTGCTATACCTTGTGAAGCTGAAGAATTATATCTCAAATTACATGGGTTGTTAAAAAGCAAAAATTTCGCAATAGTCGATGCTGTGAAACAAGAAACAGGAAGTAAATTCTTAGGAACAATAAAAGGCTTCGCCGAAGGATCTTTTAATAAACAAGCTGTCGGATTAAAATTATCTTTAGCAGGAAATATTAATGAACAGGAATCTGTGCTAAGAGTGGAAATCTTTGCTGAAGATGAAGATATGAGCCCATCTATCATATCCGAATTTGAAAGTGCTGTAAATCCTCAGTGCTGCCCAGAATGTGAGGAAAATTTACCCATAGAACTTATGAGAAAATTGGTAAAGGGTTTAACTATATATTGTGAGATTTGCGGTTCAAAATTGCTGGAAATTAATGGGGATATAAGAGCAGAAGAGGAAGAAAGTTAGACTTTTTAAATAGACTCAAAATCTATATTATTTACTATACGAATTTCTTCGTGAAATCATCGTTTCACGATCAATTCTATTGAAGAATTTTTTCAATTGCAGATTTTAATTGTGGTAACCGTTGTTTAATAGTCATCCACACTAAATTTAAATCAACTTTAGAATAAGCATGAATTAATTTATCTCTCATCCCTGCCATTTCTTTCCATGCTATTTGAGGGAACTTCTCTCTGATGTTTTCGTGAACATTTTTAGTAGCTTCTCCTATTATTTCAAATTTTCGAATAACGGCACTAGATGTTTTGTCATCGTTTTTGAATTGCTCAAAAGTAATTCCCTCAACGAATTTTTCTATACTTACTATGGCATTTCTAATATCTTTTATTGAGATTTGATATTTTTTACTCATAAATTACCTCCTGAAGAATTTTTTTCCTTAGTTCTTCTTTCAATGCTGGTTTGGAGATAACATCCACTTTTTTATTGAATTGTTCTTCTAGGAAAAGAGTTAATCCTACGTAATGGAATAAATCTGCTTTCTCCTCAAATTCAACTAGAAAATCAATATCACTATCATCAGTTTGCTCATTGTTGATATATGAGCCAAAAATTCCTATAGATTTTACTTTATATTTGATTTTAATATCTTCCTTTAAATTTTTAAGAATTCTGAGAATATCTTCCTTCTCTTTGGTCATAATTTTGAAATTTTATTAATTTATTATCTAATCTTGACAAATTTTCAAGTATTTAAATTCATACTCTTTAAAGTAATAGTATCAATTAAAATTAATAAATAGAATGGAGAAAATAATTGTTGCAATTCTTTCATTAGAGCTTTTATATATATTTGATTGACTAAATTATTGATAAAGGTTACAGAGCTAAAATTATTAAGACTGTATAATAAAAAAATCATTCTTTTGTGAAATCCTTACTTTTACAAATAATATTCCTCAAACTCATGTCAAGTATAATGAAATTAGTCATTTTAAACTAATTTGTCCTGTTAAATTTTTTAAATTCTTGGAATTTTTGAAATCGTTTTCGCCAATATCTACGAGCTTCAAAATCCTTTTTTATCTGCTCTGCATGAATTCTAGATCCATTATCTAATGATGGTAAAATAGCGTTAACTTGATCTAATGGTGTCTCATACATTAATCTCCATAACTTAGAGGTGTGAGTCTTTGGAGGTACAATTTCATACTCAATCTTCAAAGTGTTTAATACGATCTCAGCCACTTCGAGCTTTGCTTTAATATTCGAAAACATTTCAATTTTAGTAGCGAAGACTTCAGTTATCATTTTTTTCATGTCACATTTGTGGTAAGAATATTCGTTTCGTTATAAGAAATATGAATTTCATATTTAAATGCCTACTTTTTTGTAAACACTTAAATAATAAAAATTAATCAAACTCAAAAATCTTCTATAATCTAATATTTTCTAATTTCATAGATAATGCTGAAATCAAAATTAATTTAGTGGAGATCTCTAAGGAATTCGATTTTTATAATAAAACTTGAGTTTTAATAACTCTTTTCCTAACCAGAAATATCCACACGCGATTCGAATCTGGCAATCAATTCATTAATACGGCTGTAATCATCTATTGAAATAGAAATGGCTTCGTTAGGACATTCCCTCTCGCAACGACCGCATCCTTTACAGTTTTTCTGATTAATCATTGCTCTCTCTTTTTTCATCTTCAAACCGTTATATATGCACACTTTAAAACATTTCCCACATCCATTACATTTATCCCTATCTACATTCACGACAACACCCTCCATCCTTTTTACCATTTTATGTATAAAAGCTGGACCGTATTTAGTTAAGCTCATTACACAGCAACAAGAGCAACAATGACAAATATCCATAAATTCATCTTCATAATCTAATACATTATATATCCTCGCATCACTTCGAAACTTTCCTATATGGGGAATCAATCCATTTTCATAAGCCAAACGCTCTCGCTCTAAAGCCTCCTCTTTAGTTGCAAGACGTGCTCCGGGCCACTTTGATCGATCTACTTTACTAGCTCCTCGCCCCATCCAAGTACAACCTAATGATACCTCATGATTTTCGCACTTATTGTTTGTACGACATGGACAATCTATCAAAAGTATAGTCCCTGCCTTCTGGATGAAGTATTCTGCGACTTTACGTGGTACTATTTGATCCTCATAAGTACCCAGAGATAAATTAACGGGTATGGGGGATCCTGTTTGGCTCTTCACACCATTAGGATACATTTTTTTTTTTAATTTTCGGTTGATTTTCGATAGTTTACCAGACTTCGCCTTTTCCTTCACTTTTCTAGCCCACGGAGTATCCATTTCAATGGGTTTTAAATCTAACTCTCGTTTTTTCTTCAAGTGATCCCCTTCTGTATTATAATTGATTATCAAATTAAATTATGTAATAAGAAGTTTTAATTAGTCTTCATAGAAAAAATTTAGTAATTCCTTGATTCATTTAGACTTTTTTACTGTATTAAGAAGAACCCTTAGCACTTAACATCTAAATTCTTATATACAAAAAACTCTTACTATTCTAGATTAGTAGATGCAAAACCTAAAAGAAGATAGATAAGAATGACCGATTCATTTCCTAAAGAAATAGAACGAGGGTGGGAGCTTTTAAAAGAAGCAGAAGAACAATCTAGTCAATCAAGTCAAATATCAAAAACCCATGAATCCTTACAATTAATGATTGATTTTGAAAAATGTGAGGATATTAAACCAGGAGATCGTCTCAGATGCCAGTTTCTTAAGTCGTTTATTTTCTTTATTCTGGGAAAACCTGAAGAAGGATTAAAAATTATTGATTTAGCCTATGAAGAGAGTATAAAGATTAAAAAATATCTCTTATCAATTGATTTAATTATTGTTAGAAGGTCTTGTCTTGGTTACCCTGATAAATATGAAGATTTATGGGGAGAAATTGAAACTATGGAGGATTTACTTAAGTCCTCATCACCTGAACCCTATTCTGAAGTCGAAAAACGAGAAGCGGAAATTTATCATATGAAAGCTACTTATTATAACATGGAAGGCAACTTGGATCTTGCTACAGAGTTTTATGATAAAGCTCGAGAAATCTGTAACAGATACAGACATTTTCTGTATTTTCTTAATAAAGCCATTATTGGTTTTTTAGGGGAGATTTATAGTCGTAAGGGAGAGTTAGATAAAGCACTGCTATATCAGAAGCAAAGTCTAGAACTTACAAGAAATGATCAACTTCCGGTTAATAGAATCGCTCATGCTGGTTCTCTTAGAAGTATTGGAACAAATTATCTTCAACAAGGTGAAACAGAAAAAGCCATTGACTACTTTAAACAAAGCTTGAAAATTCTTGAACAACCAAATTCTCAGTATTTCCCTTTTCTAGCGCATACTCTTTATAGCTTAATTAATACCATGTTAGAAACTAAAAGAGTTAAATCAGCGAAAGAGTACCTAGAACGTTTCAATCAGTACAATGATAAATTAAATAGTTTGAAATCTAATTATGATGAGATCCATACTCGGAAAAATCTGTTTAAAGGATGGTATAGATTATCTAAAGCTTCAATATTAAAGGCAAGTGATAGAACTCGAGACAGAGCTGAAGCTGAAAGCATTCTCAAAGAGTTACTTGAAAATCGGGAAGGATGGGCAAACTTATCAGAACAATTAGTAGGATTCGAACTCTGCGATATTTATCTTGAGGAGTTAAAAACAACTCACAATTTAGAAATTTTAGAAGATATACATCCGCTTATTGAAAAATTGCTTAAATGGTCAGAACATACCAACTCTTTTCTTGTGCAAGCAAACATAAAATTGCTACAGGGTCAATTATCTTTACTTCAGATGAATATGGGAGATGCTCGACGATACCTAACTCAAGCGCAACAAATTGCTGAGACTCATGGCTTACATTTACTCGCTCGAAAAGTCTCGTATGAGCATGATAAGCTTTTGGAACATTTTGATGAATGGGAAAGCCTAAGGAAGAAAAAAGCACCAATTTCGGATCGATTGGGACTAGTGTCGCTAGAAGAGACTGTTGATCTAATGTTGAAAAAGCGTGGAATCCAAATACCAGAATTAGCGGATGAAATCCCAGTGCTACTTTTGATAATTCTGGAAGGTGGTGTTCTCGTATTTTCTTATCCTTTTACTAATGAATGGAAGCGTGACACCGAACTTTTCGGAAGCTTTTTATCCGCCTTTACCTCTTTCAGTGATGAATACTTTTCTGAAGGGCTTGATCGAGCAAAATTTGGGCATTTTACCGTGTTTATGAAACCTATTGCTAATTCCTCGGTATGCTACTTGTTTAAAGGACAAACATATCTCGCTCAACAAAAATTAAGCAGGTTTGTTGAACATCTACAAGAGAATGATTCTATCCAACAAACTCTTGATAAGTTTCAGAAGACAAACCAGATTCTTGAATTAAGAGACTTTCCATTCCTAAAATCCCTCATAACAGAAATATTCATAAAAAAAAGCCCTGAAATATCAACTTAAATATAGTTTCTAATTATTATTATTTGATATCTCAGTATCTTTAATGACTGAATTTCAATCTAGATTTAGAGGGTATTTGCGATATTTCTCGATTGCTGCTCGTAATGCCAAAATATTATCCCATGGGGCGTTAAGAACATTATGACTTGGACCAGCGAAATATCCCCCTCCCTGAGCAGCCGCTTTAATACACCTTTTTACTTCCTCCTCAACATCTTTAGGGGTCCCAAAGTTGAGAATATTTGTTCCATCTATACCTCCAATAAAAGTAACCTTGTCCCCCAAAGTTTCTTTTAAATACGCTAAATTCACACCCGCTGCCGGTTCAAGAGCTTGTATACCATTCAATCCAGCTTCAACCATATGAGGTAAAAGTTTGTCAATATACCCACAGGAATGCTGAAGTACAAACATACCGTTTTTCTTACATGCTTGAAAAATCTGCTTATAATAAGGAAGTATAAATTCCTTAAACTGTTTGAGGGAAAAAATTGAGCGTTGTTTCATACCTAAATCATCCATGTAAAAAACGATATCGACTCCTGCCTCTGCAAACCTTTTAATTATTTCCAAATTAACTTTATTAGACTCAGTCATGACTTCATGAATAAATTTGGGGTTTTTACGCATGTAATAAGCTACTCTTGGTAAGGTCATTCCCTCAAATAAGGATTCATGTAAGTAAATAGGCAGTGTAGCCATGGGATATAAATACTTTGATAGTTTTTCAACAAAATTTTCCCAAATCTGAGGAGAATAATTAAGTTTATCATTTACTAGATCAATAGGTTTACCATATTTATCCCAATATTCATGAACAATTTCAGGAGTCCTAAAATAACCATCTACATACCATAAATACATCAAACCAGTATCAACTTGAGGGGCTAATTTCCATATTCTTCCGTCAGAAGTTAACATTATGCATTTAGGGTATTCGGGAGGAGCTTTAATTATATTTAATTTGAATTTATCAATTCCCCAAGGATCTATACCATGAATGTCTGAATTCCAGAAACGCAATTCGGTTATGCTTCCTGTAGTCGCCATAAGCACATTGAAATTCATTTCTAAAACTTCGGGTTCAATCCCAGCTCTAATTTTCTTAAATTCTTCAGAATTTTTAAAGTACTGATTAGAGATCCCGGTTGTTTCAAATCCTAGATAATGAATTGGTACCATATCAGGTTCCTCAAGCTCTAGAGTGCGAATCACTCTTTCCCGTTTTGATAGTGCCATAATAAACTTTTGATTTCAGCATTTAAATAAATTTTTAAAATTTACTATCTATACACGTCGAAAATCATAAAATTCACTCTAAATAGGATTTATAGATTATTTTCTTTTAAACCATAAATTTCTTACTTTTCCAGCATTTAATCTAAAGCCTTCGATATTTCCATTTTCGTCCCTTTCAAACCTAAATACTCCCCAGTCAATGAGGAATTTATCTTTTTCAACAAACACCAGCTCAAAATTAGCGAGATATAAACTGTTTTTTTTTATTCTTAGGATATAAGTTTGGTCGATTTCCTCACTATAATAACTTCCGGTATATCCTTGTAATTCTTTTAGCGTTAGTGTGGAAGGTTCTATTCGTTTAATTCTAAATTCATTCCCTGGATCATATAAGATAAATTCTGAGTAATCATCCTTCTGAAATGTTAACCGATAACTTGGAGATTCTATAAAGAAGGAAGTTTCGGATTCAGCAATGAGCTTCAATGGAGGAAACCCTAAACTTGCTTGGATCGTAAGGTCATTATTTTTACGAGAAATTGATACGATTCCTAAGGAATCAGAATAATATTTTCCCATGTAATTTTGATAAATATTAGGATCAACTGAGATTTTAGGTTGTTTAGGTTTAAAGAATTGTTCTAAAAATATATCAGCTATTTTATACGCTAATAGCTCACCCATTAAATTAAAAAGATTAGCTAATATTATCACAGAAAATTTATATATAGGAAAGGAAATATATATTGCGTTAAATCCTCCTATTCCTACGCTATGCAAAATTATTTTTTGCTCTTTATACTTACCTATAGCAAGTCCGAAAGCATAATTTACTTGTTTTCCATTGTTCAATTTACCGGGAGTCTGCATGGTTTTGATTAGATCTTGCCCCCCTTTTCCAAGTTTGTTATTGTGATAGTTAAGATCCCATAAAGAAAAATCCTCCACGTTTGAATAGATCCCTCCAGGTAATTTATGACTAATCATCGCATTGAAGTATCCTTTTTTTCCATCAGGTATATAACCAGAAGCCCGGTTTTTAATAATATATTTATTATCGTCTATATAATTTGTATTTTCCATACCAAGGGGCTTAAATATGTTTTCTTCGGCAAATTCTCTTAAAGTTTTTCCAGTTATATTTTCAATAACAGCTCCTAGCATCAAGTAATTTGAATTACTATAAAGCATCTCTTCTCCTGGATTGAAGTTAAGTTCTTTCTGCTTAAAAACGATACTTAAGGCTTCATTCTTTGGAAGGTTTGTCATATCCAAAAAATCCATATCTTTTAGGCGCAATAAACCAAGATAATCCCGAATACCACTTGTATGAGTAATCAAATGATGAATCGTGACCGTTTTACCATAATCTGGAAATGTCGGTAAATATTTTCTAATATCATCATCAATGGATATTTTATTTTGCTCAACGAGAAGAAGTATACACATTACTGTAAATTGTTTTGTAATTGAACCGATATGAAACATAGTTTTAGGGGTATTGGGAACGTCATGCTCTAGATCAGCCATACCATAACCTTTTTTATAAACAATTTTACCATCCTTTATGATGGCTAGAGCACATCCGGGGGTGTCTGGTTTATCCCATTGCTTAAATAATTCATCAACTTTTTCAGCTAAATTCTCTTCAATCATATCTGTCAAACCTAATTATAAATTATGCGTGGATTAATTCCTCGAGTAAAGGATAAGAAATTCCATTTACTAAGGAAAGATAGGATTTAAAATAAGGGAAGAAGGATTTCCTTAAAAGTCTTATGTACAAGAATGTCGACTCTATTCATCTTGGTTATTTAAGGAACAATGAATATAGTTTTTTCATATTAATTTTCATTAAGAGCAGATGCGGAATTTAACTTTCTAATCCATTTCAAAATTTAAAAAGATTCGAACCTCGTGTTTTACCTTATTTTTTAGAAAATATATGCTTCTAACCCTAAAACAAAAAAATTTAATTATTTGGGAATGTTTTAATTTAATATATTAAAGATGGGCCCATGGATTAGTGGAAGATCGTTTCCTTGGCATGGAAAAGGCCGCGGGTTCAATTCCCGCTGGGTCCATCCCCCATTCTCTGTTTTCATCAATCTGATTGAAACATTCCAAAAATTATCGGAAGAAATTAATAACCGAATAAAAAAATTAGATATAGTTCTCGATTATAAAGTTTTGGGAGTTGATTGGACATAGACTTAATCCTTCACACAATTTTAAATCTCTCAAACATCTCCTTATTTAATTCCACACCTAATCCAGGTCTCTCCAATGCATGGACTATTCCCTTTTCAGCCCTGATGGGCTCTTCAAGCATTTGGAACTGCTCGGGATAGATGGGAAATTCACAAAATTCACAACGTGAAGCCATTATGAAATGTAGGTTTGCAGCCAATATGTGCCCATAGCCCCATATATGTGGAATACACCGAATACCCTTCACTTCCGACATACCATCGATTTTCTTAAGTTCCATAAATCCTCCACTACGAGTAACATCTGGTTGAACAATATCATAACTTCCCCTTGAGATTATATCTTCAAATCGGAAAATTCCCATATCATTTTCACCACCGGCTATAGGAATTGGTGAAAGCTTTCTTAATCTAGCAAGACCATTAAGATTATCGGAAGGGAGAGGTTCTTCTAACCATGTAAGTTCATACTTCTCACAGCTCTTTACCATCTTTAGAGCTTCCATTACTGAATTATAACCAGAATTTGCATCTACCATTATTTCTATATCTGGAAATGTATCTCTTACAGCTCCAATAAGCGTCGTATCCTTTTTAAATCCTTGCCCAATCCTTAACTTGACGGCTTTGAATGCCTCAACATCCACAACATACTGCACTAATCCCACCGCAGCTTTTGGATTATCTGTCTTGTATAATGATGCGTAAGCTTGGACTTTGTTTTTTCGACCCCCCAATAACTTATAAATAGGTTGCTTCGTAGTCTTACCGATTATATCCCATAACGCAACTTGAATCGCACTCGTAGCTTGGGGTATTCCATACATTATTCTATTTGTCGAATTATAAATTTCATCGTATATCGCATCTGCCATGAATGGATCTTTTTTAAGCAACAATTTTTTAAGATAATCGTCGATAAACCTCTTTTGTGCCGCATCGGATGGAGCCCAATGACTTAAGCCCCATCCATCAATCCCCTCATCTGTAATTATCTGAGTATATGTCCCAGAATTCTTAAACGCTGGCATAGATCCAATCTTGACATTGATACCCAACTCCAATAAATGCGTCTTAACCTCTACTATTTGCATAATTTTATCTTCTCTTTATTCTAGTTGGTATTGTTTTATTACTAATCTTACAAATAAATAGAGTATTCATGTAAAATATTAAAATCTAAGACATTCAATAATTGAAGAGTCGATTTTTATTATAGATGCTATTGAAAGGATAATGAAAACTTTAAATCATAAAGAGCCAGATCTCAAATTCAGGAAAAATCAGATTAAAATGAAATGCTACAGAACCTAAAGGAAATTGAGATAAATGAAATATTAAGTATAATTTATACTTTTTTGATGCGTATATATTTTTTATACTCTATATTTATACATTAGTTTATATCCTTTTTATTTAGAAATCGTATTAAAATAACCTAGTGGTGAAAGATAATGGGAAAAACAAAAATAGGTAAAATTAGTCCTTTACCTTTAGGGCCAATAGTACTAGTTGGTGCCAACGTAAATGGAAAACCAAATTATATGGCAGTTGGGGCTTTGAGTGTCGTGCATCATAGTCCACTGATAATGATGGTAAGTTTAACTAAAACACATCATACATCAAAAGGCATCTTTGAGAATGGAACTTTCAGCATAAATGTTCCTTCTTCGGATCTCGTCATCGAAACGGATTATTGCGGTATCGCTTCAGGAAAAACTACCGATAAATCAGAGATATTTACAACATTCTATGGGGAATTGGAAACAGCACCGATGATAGAAGAATGTCCTATAACTTGTGAATGTAAATTAATAGATAAAAAAGAAATTTTATACTGTATGGCATTTTTCGGTGAAGTTCATCAAGTGTATGCTACTGATAAAAAATTTGATATTTTACAAATTAAACCAATGGTTCTTTCGCGTGGTGAATATAGATCTATAGGTGAAAGCGAAAGCTTAGGACAATGCTATAAAATAGGCTGGAAATATAAAGGGGCTAAACAGAGAAGGCCAAAACCAAAATATAGAGATGTAGAAGAATTCCAGGTTATAGGTATTGAAGATATCGGGAAAGGAGAAGATCGGAATCTCTCCCAAATATACGTAAAATTTAGAGAATTGAGAGGGAAAATCCCTAATCGAGATGCTTCTCATACTCTTGAAATTCATATGTACACTAATGAGCTGTCAGAAAAGGGTGAGAATCGTTTGGTTGTGGGAAATGAAATATCAAAAGTTGAAGATATACCAGAGGAATTTGTCCATGTGACAATTGCCGCTCAAAAATACGCTGTTTTTACGCAAGTTGGGAATTGGGATAATTTTACGGGTACTGTTAGTTATGTATTTGGAGAGTGGTTTCCTAATAACAAAAAATATGAGCGAGTTCCCTTAGCTCCAGACTTTATATGGTATGATGCAAGATACACGCAAAATTCTGATAAGCCAGAATTTGACTGGTACATCCCCATTCAAGAAAAATCATAACTAATGAAGAAACGAAAAAAAGTGTAAAAAATTTAGCTCATAATCTCGAAGGGGCATATGTATTATGTTCTGTCACTATTCTAGGTCAACCTGATTGAGCTTAAACTTCTAGTATATTTATTTTAATAACTTAAATCATGCTCTTTTCAATCTAATTTTTTACTCATAAAAATCTCTGTGATTAGTGATTCGAGAGGTAGATTATCCTTTAATTCAAGAACTTGGCTTGTTTTATAATGTTGTTCGAGATTCTTCCATAGTAATGTATCATTTTGTACTTTTTCTGCAAATTTAGCAAGTTTTTGTCTTGCGATATAAGTCTGTCCTTTAAACAAGTAACAAAAAGAAAATAAGTCAATTGATTCCATAAGCATCATATCATCACCAAATTTAGCACGATCGAGCCCTTTGGAAAAGAATTCTGTACTAAAAGAGCTAAAAGCAGATAAAAAACTACTGAAAAGATCTTCGTCAATCTTCCATTCATTTGAAAAAGGGTAAGAGAAGAGCTCCTCCTTCTGCTAGAATCAAGAGTACCGTAGGGTGCTCATCGTCTAAATCAAGGTCCTCTAAGGTACGCCGTCCCTCTAATTGATTAATGACCTCTTTAATAGATGCTAACTTAATCCTTTTTGACATGGGTGCATCAGTAGTTTTAAGAGTTTCCCACTGTTTAATTTGTTCAAGTAAATTATCATGCTCATAGGATATTCTCTGAGCTAGTTTAGTTAGTCCGTGCAACTCAGCAACACGTTGAGCTTCAGTCATTAGTTTTTCTCCTTCCTCAATTTCAACATTTATTAAAGCAACTTTGGCTTGTAACAATTTTATTTCAGCCAACCATAAATGAGACTGGGTTTTTTCTGCTATTTTATACCAACGCCTAATCAATGGATTTAATTCATTCAAAATTTCTGAATCATTGGACATTTCCAATTCTTCTATAAGAAATTCGCATAGTCTAGCCAGAGCTTCAATGAATTCAGTAGGAAATGAAATCTTTTCATTTACCACTTGTCTCCATATTGTTTCGGCTTCAGCACGATCACGAGTTCGACCACTAGTTTTTAAGAAATATGCTTTTGCATTGAGATACATATGAGTGAGTCTTTTATTCATCTCACTAAAGGTTTTTAAACGCTCAAGATATTGTTGTGCTTGTTTTCGAGAATTTCTTTCAATATTAATTTTAAACAAATAGTTAATTGATAAACAAATAAGAATCGGCGTTCCAATCTCTTCGGAAACTGCAAGGCTACGTTGATAATATTCTAAAGCTTTAATACCATCACCCTTCATCTCGTAAATTTCCCCAATTAGAGCTAGAGTTAAACCAACATTGAGTTTATTATTTTCTTTTTCAGCTAATTTAAAACCTTCAGATAAATATCTTAAAGCTTGATTTAATTCACCTTTTATTTTGTAGAGGATTCCTAAATCTACCAAAAGGAGAATTTTGTGAAAGTTTGAAGTCTCTTTCATAGTTAAAGCTTTTCTCCCAAGTTCTATAGCTTGATTAAAGTATCCTTTAAGATTATAAGTCCATTCTAATTGATAAAGACTTGCTGCAATCCCTACTCGATTGTTCAATTCTTCTTGCATGGTTAGACTTTTTTTAGCATAATCCAGTTGAGCTTCATGGTCTAGGTCACCTTTAGATAATTTTATATTATAAATGGTTTGAAATGTGTATGCAATATCAATTTTATTGCTTAATTTTTCCCATATTTCCAAAGATTGCAATGCAAACCTTAGAGCCTTTCTATAATTACCAATAAAGGAATAAATTAAAGCTTTACTTGATAAGATTGATGCTTTTCTATGCATATAATTTGAGGATAAATTCTTATCAATTTTTTTAAATTTTTTCTCAGCTTCTAAGACATACTTGAGAGCATCTTCTGGTCTTCCAAGATATTTAAGAACTCCGGGAGCTGCTTTCAATACAAGAGCATCGATAGTTAAAGATGTATCACCAATTTCTTGACTTTCTTTATAAACTCGTTCCCCTATCTGTACTGCCTTTTTCCTCTGATACATATAATTGTAAATCCGACCTTTAAGAATGAGTGCTGAAAGCTTATTTTTTTGAGTAGAAGTTCTTTTTACTTCAAAATTTTCAATTAATTCAAGTGCATCATCAAATTTAGCTTCACAGATCAGCTCTTCTACTCGTATTAGTTCTTCAGGTCTCGAATCAAGCAATTTTTTGGATTTACTCGGTGTTGTGTTAAAAAAGAAGAAATGCTTCCTTAAAAGACTTTTGTTCGTACATGGTATAGTAAATCCTAATAGTTAATATTAAAATGTCTCAAATAACATACCTTATATATTATTAAAAATTTTTGAGGAATAAATTCAATGAAACTAAGTAAGTTATTCGAGAATATCTTTTTATTTGAAGATTATGTTAATGTTTACGTAATAAAAGACGGAAATAAAGCAATCCTGATTGATTTTGGGTCCGGTAAAATCTTAGATTGTCTTTCAGAAGTAGGAGTAGAGAAAGTTGAGTATATATTCCATACTCATTATCATCGAGATCAGTGCTTTGGAGATAAAATAGCCTTACAACAAGGGATAAAGATCGCAGCTCCAAGGAGAGAACAGAAACTATTCACAAAGGCAGAGGAATTTTGGAAAATAAAATCTTATTATGATATTTATTCTTTGAAACCAACATTTTTTGTTTCTACTTACAATATCCCATTAGATCGAACTTTTAAGGATAATGAAGAATTCGTGTGGGGACCTTATAAACTAAGAATTATCGAAACTCGAGGTCACACTGCAAGAAGTGTTAGTTATTTACTAGACCATGAAATAGGGATAATAGCATTTACTGGAGACTTAATTCATTCTGGTGGGAAAATTGTTAACTATTATGATTTAGAATACAGCTATACAGGAGATGGAGGAAGCATGGGTATAAAGTTATCATTAGGTTCTTTTAAGGAATTGCTGAAATATAATCCGGTTGTTTTATTACCCTCCCATGGACAAATAATTAATAACCCGATTAAAGATATTGAGATTTTAAAAGAGAAATTCAATCGAGTAACTTCAGCATTCCGTCTTGACAAGATAATACCAATGAATATGAATAATCCTATGGATGTTGTAGAACAGCTTGAAAAGAATGAAGATAAGAGTTTGTTTCCTCATGTGATCCGACGAGGTTTTGGAACTACATTTATTCTATTAGGAAATCACTAAAATTGTATTCTCATTGACTTCCCGGGAGATGGTAAATTCTTCTCGTATGATTATGAGCAAATTATTAAAATTCTCAAGGAAAAAGATGTTAAAACTATAGATTTTGTAATTCCAACACATTATCACGATGATCATATTGGTGGGATTCCTCTTTTGCAGCAAAAATATAATATCCCAGTGTACGCCCTTGAAAATTTAGTGAATGTTTTGGAAAATCCAACTCATTATAGAATAGGTTGTCTAATAGACACACCAATCAAAGTGGATAGAGTGTTACAAGATGGTGAAACTTTCACTTGGGATGATTATGAATTCCAAATATTCCACTTCCCGGGTCAAACGGAATATCACATGGGATTATTTACGAAAATTGACGGGAAGAGTGTATTTTTCGTAGGTGATAGCATGCAACCTTTTCTACTTAATGCGCCTGAAACAAATAATAATTGTATTAATTTCTGTCAATTAGGAGATAATGTTGGTTCTGTCAAATGTGTCGACATTTTATTAAAATGCGATCCTGAGTATCTCGCATCAAGCCACATGGGGTTTTTTAAAATAAATAAAGATATGTTGGAAAGTTATAGAGCACATGTTTCAAAGTATAAATCACTTATTGCGGATCTTGTCGCTCAAGACGACCCAAATATGGGATTTGATCCAAATTGGATAAGCTTTAAACCTATAAGGATTATAACCAAACCAGGGAATATTAGTAAAACAAACTTAGTTGTAAGAAATTTTCTTGATAAGGAATCTACAGTGGAAATTGAATTGGATCTACCGGAAAATTGGGAATCTGAATATAAAAAAGAATCAATTAGCATTAAGTCAAAAACGTTTAAAGAAATCCCAATAACAATAAAAGTTCCTGAGACTGAAGATCCTAATGGGAGAAAAATAATCACCGCAAACATTAAATGGAACGGAAATGATATAGGCCCATTTCCAGACTTGATGATTGATCACGGCTTTGTTCCTTCAGATTCTTGGACTGCGTGGACACCAAACAAAGGAATTGATTTACTTCAGTGGATTATGGGTTATTATATGAGAGATTTGCAATTTTTTACGTAATTCTGGAAAAATTTGAAAATCATCTATTATCGATGAGGAGGCATCATTCGAACAATTTTTAATGGTGTTTTAACCATAGATATGGCATTTTCAGGACAGAAATATGCACAAACACCACAACCTATGCATTTTTCTCCATCCCTTTCAGCAATATCATCATCATTCAGCTCAATTATCAGTTGATGACACTTTTCTACGCATGTACCACAACCCGAGCACAATTCTGGATTAATCTGTGCTAAATAATTTGTATAGTTAGCAGTCGGTTCTAACATAAATCCTCTACTTTGAGGGCAACAATCAGTACAACAATTACATATTGCGTCTTCACGGAGTTCTGGATCAGCACGCAAATGCATAACTTTATGAACTAACCCATCATCACGAATTTTCGCAAAGATATCTAACGCTTCTTCTTTGGATATAAGTCTCGAAAAACCGTGCTTTGCCGTATGTTTTGCGCTTTTACCGAAAGTAAAGCAAGTTTCTTTTAGATGAGTTTGTTCACATGGCTCTCCAAGAACTTTTGCATGGTTTCGACAATAACAGTTACCAACAGCTATTTCGTCATACTTATTAATAATTTCTTGAACTGTCTGACTCGGTAAAATCATCTCTTGAGGAGTTTCTATTGTTTTATCAACAACGATTTCAATATCTTCACCCGTGTTCTGATTCTCGTAGCTACTAATTATTGTTCTATCTATAGGTCTAACTTTATCAATTGAGGATTCATATGCCTCGTATTTATTTTGAACACGTTCTCTTCTTCTCTCCAACCAATCATGCTGTAATTTAGCTAGCTGTTTAATCTTATCATCCTCTGCATCAACATCTCTCATAAAAATATAATCAAATATTCTAGCTATACCAAGTGTACGGTAAATTATTACACCTTGACTTGTAGGTTGATCCATCATCACACCGTTCTTTGCAAGGAAATCAACCTTAGCTAGGATTTCGTCTTCAGTTAATTCAATCCCTTTGTTTTTTAGGCTTTCCTTTAATTCTTCCATGGTGAATGAGGTTTTCTCTGCAAATGCCTCTAGAAATTCAGCATTATCCTCTCCGACTGCTATTTTTATTATTCCTACTAATTCATCGGGAAGTTTTGTTCCTGGTTTTGCCTTAGTTAAAATTTCAGCCGCTCTTATAAATTTTTGATCCATATTTTTTCATCTCGTATAGAAATTTCTAAACAAATTTACTTCGATGTTAGTTCTTATAAAGATTTTGAGCATAAATAAAGAGAAAAAAATGGTTTATTTGCTTTTTCAGCTATCTTTAACTACCTAGAAACTCTGAAATGGATTTACCACCTAATAATTTATTAATTCTATAACCTATTTCGTCGAATACGACAGATAGATGGGTGGTTGGCATTCTACTTGGGGAAAATCCAATTTTTTTAGATCCTCCCTCATTTTTATTAGCTTTTGGAGGTTTTATCCATTTAAAAATATGTCTCATAAACGAATCTGCCATCTTTTCTGATGCTTCAATAATCCATTCTGCTGTTGGTGGGCGGAAACCTTCGTATTCAGAGCCTGGTGTTGAATGAAAAACGAGTGGAAGGGGTAAAATCCCTTTTGAGAATCTTTCATCAAATCCCTTAACTAAAGATGACATTGGCTCAATACCCATGACAACACAACTAATTGTGCCAGATAATGGGCCGAAGACTTTAACAGAATATTCTTGAGCGTCTTTTAGGTATGATAAGGGCTTATACGTGGCTTTACCAGGACAAATAGCACCAAAATAAGCATCGTCCATCACCTCTAAATCGAAGCTAGTTGTCGTAATACCCATTTCTTTCCACTTATGCATATCTGAGAACTTTTCAGGTGGATAATGGTTATATACTTTAGGGAGTTTTTTAAATATCTCATCACCGACCGCATTTTTTAGAGATGATAATACAAGCTCAAGACGCTCTAAATACTCATTTCTATGAGCCGGTGGTAATGCCCCTCCACTTATAGCGAGGCTTCCACGCCACCCATTTTCAACAGCAGTCTTAACTGCCTCACTTTGATATTTAGCCCAAACTCTCAAGGTTTCCATTGGTAGCATTGAGATTTTTTTAGAAATTGGGTTAGAAAAGAGATTACAATAACGACACCCTCGATTTGAATTATAATTCATACAAGAAAGACTGAAAACTACATTGATGATTGAAGCTGACATTGAAGGTAACACAGTTGATATTGGCAATCCATTTGATAATTTTTCATCTAGCCAATTAAATCTCTTTGGAAAGGTACCAGTAACCAGAATATCACCCATTTCGGATATGGTTGCTTTACTACCTTGAATATTAAGTTCAAGACGTGATCGTTTGTTTGAGTAAACAGGTGCCCGTAGACCACTTCCATCAAAAATGATTACTTGTCGGAAATCACTACTTGTATCAGTTTTGTTAACTTCTGCAAATAATTCAATTATTCTTTCAGGATCATTGAAATCAAGTTTATCTGGTATTTTGATGTCATTAGATCCTACATCAACCTTATCTCTCGACATTTTATTGATTTCAGAAGACACATCTTCCGAGACTTCTGTGCGGACACCTTCGGAAATCATCCTTGCTTTAATAAAGATATCTTCTTTTGTTATAATGTTTTTCTCAACCGTTTCAGTTACCATTCTGATCATTTGAAATATTTAATAATTCTATAAATATTCTTTTTTCATTAATGCTTTTTGAATCCATTCTACAACATTTTATCTTTTAATTGAAAACAGATAACCAATCGCTTGAGATTTCAAATTATCCATTAAATAATTTACTTATAAACCATAAATTAATAATTCGGGTTTTGTAGAATCTATAATTTTTTAAAATACTACTTTTTTAGGTTATTAAAAGAATAATTAAATACCTACTTTATTATGTGTTATCTATGAGAAAACCCAGAAAGAATGTCGTTTTTCTTATTATTTTAACTGCTTTTATGTCTCTTCAATTTTTTCCGCTTTTGGGATTGGGAGAGTTTAATAATAAAGATTTGCTCGTGGGTCAAAAAAATCTTGATAATGCTGATTTTTCAAGCTTTAATCTTCCCAGTGAAGCGGATTTAAGCAATCCTAAATCTTTTTCTTTAACAAATACCTTAAAATCTGTTTTTGATGATAAACTTAGAGATTCTCTACTAAAATTGGAGGAACCTTTCTATAACAATCAAGATTATTTGAAAGTTATCCTTGTTTTTGAAGAAGATGTAAATAAAGCAAAGAGATTTGAGATTATAGATTCTACGTTTGAGGATTACAAAATTATTAGTAATTATGATATTATTTCTGGAACATATATTACAATATCTCCTGCTGAACTCTTAATTAAACAAGATGTTTTAGGGGAGGTACAGGAGATTAAAAAAATTTACAAATCAGAAGTTTTCGAAAGTCCTTATATTATTGATAATTCTCTCCAATTAAGCGCTCTGGATAAAGATTCTTATTCAAATTGGTGGTTAGGTGCAGTTGGAGCAGATAATTTAGCTTATGACGGTTCAGGTGTGAGAGTTGCAGTTATAGATACAGGAATCTACGATCATCCCGCCTTAAACATTATAGAAAATCAAAATTTTGTGATAGATGAAAATCATACGAAAGATGATTATAATGATGATGTAGGGCATGGAACTCATGTAGCAGGAATTATTGGAGGAGATGGGGCTGGTTCTGATGGAGAATATCGAGGAATTGCTCCAGGAGTTTCTTTAATTAATGCAAGAGCTGGAAATGCAAGTGGATTGGAAGAGGCTGATATTATAAGTGCTATTGAATGGAGTTCTAAACCAACTAATAAAGGAGGTGCTGGAGCAGATATTGTATCAATGAGTTTCGGTGGGGGGTATCCATATATTAGTGATTTGATAACTGAATCGATTACAAATGCCCAAGATAGTTACGGTGTCATTTTTGTAGCTTCAGCTGGAAATTCTGGTCCAGACTATTTTACAGGATCTACACCCGCTTCTGGAATCGATGTAATTTCCGTAGGAGCTAGTGATATAAATGATAAATTGGCATCGTTTAGTAGTTGGGGGCCAACCTTTGGCTATTTAGGATATCCTGACGTCGTTGCTCCAGGAGTTAATATAATCTCAGCTGAAGCAAGAAATTCAGCAATTTCATATGAAGAAAGACTGACAGGAAATGTGTTTGATTTCTCAGGCAATGCTGATTATATTCCTTTAAGTGGGACAAGTATGGCTGCTCCAGTCGTTTCAGGGGCTTTAGCAATCCTAAAAGAAGCATATCCAAATATAACCCCCGAAACAGCAAGAATAGCTTTATTAGAAGGATCAAAAAAGCTTTTGAGCATGAGAGATGATGATATTCTTAAATCTGGAGCGGGATTAATAAATGTCTCTGCTTCTTTAAACTACCTTAATAGCCTTTCGTCAAATTATAATGATATAATCAAAGTATATCCAGATAATTTACCTGTAAAACCCTATGATTTAATTAGATTTCCAGGTGATCGTCAAAAATTTAACCTAACAGTAATTTCTGGTACAACTAATACCTTTGATATAGAGATCCCAAGTAATATACAGGGAATATCTCTTAAATCTGATAAAATATCGATAATTTTCTCTGAATCTGGGATATATTTTTTAGAATTAGATATTGAGGTAGATAAAGATGCAAATCCTGGTGTGAGGGACTTTCAACTTAACCTAACAAAGGGTGGGCAAATTTATGATACGATCGACATTCATTTGGATATTAAACTACCCGAATACAGTATACTTATGGAATCTTTTCATGGTTTAAATGATTGGTTTCCTGAAATTTCATATAGTCAAATTGGATTTTATGAAATTATGAGTGATATTTATGATATGAATATCTCTATTGACTATAGCATGGAATATTGGACTCCAGATTATAACAAAGATACAAAAAATTCGATATTAACAGAAGAAAGATTAGCACAATATGATATGATTCTATTACAAACACCTGTACTACCTTATAGCCCCCTGGAAATGTTAAACTTAAAAAATTATTTTGATAATGGTGGAAATTTGTTATTCTTTGGTACTCGATATCAAGATATGGTGGTTGACAATATCAATCATTTATTTACGTATTTAGGTGTTGACATCCAAATAAATGAAGAGAACATCATGAATGATAATTGGTTGGGAATACACGCAACTGTTACTTCCCAAGATATTATGGATCTTAATAATTCATCAATTTTCAACAACGTAAGTAAATTTCAATGGCGTTACGGGAATAGTTTTAGTGTCTCAAGTAATTCAGAATCAATTGCATCAATAGATGGGAATACCGTTGTTGCTATGTATAACGGGACTCAACAAGGTAGGGGAAACGTTTTAGCTTTTGGAGATTTTCACTGGGCATACAATAGATATACAGAACTGAGCTATTCGCAAGATCATTTCAACTTGTTAAAGAATAGTTTAGATTATCTTTTATCCCAAGAAGATGTAGCGATAAATATCAACCCCGGCTCTGAACGCAGTGCAAATTCTCTTATCAATCTTTCAATATACATTAAGGATCAAGTTTCTGAAACACCATTAACTAGTTTAGAGTATGATGATTTAAGTGTGAGGGTAGAAAACGAAGCTTTTTCGCAAGAAATTTTCATGAATGATTCATTCTCAAGTAATGGAATTTACTTTAATCATAGTTATAATTTACCAACTCCTAGTTATATCCCATATACTTTTATAGTAAATTTAACAATTGGGGCTGAATCATATATCAAATCCTCGAAATTGCTGTATTATGACGCTTCTAAAGTTCCAATTATTAATAACTTATCGTCGAGTTCAGAAATAATTACAAGAGCAAACAATGAGACTAATAATTTAATTGTTAACCTTGATAAAAGTACTTACGGTAGTATTGATGCATTTCTTTCGATCTACTCTTATTATTTCTCCAATTTAGAAAAATCTGTTAATAAAACATTGTCTCTTAGTAATTTCACCTCAAACAAATACAGAAGCACATTTGATCCTCAAACTAGCGACCCATCAGGTTATGTTTTATTCTATGTTATACCATCAAATGAGAATTATACGAATCCCTCTTCACCAAGACACTTGTTTGAAATAGAGAACAATTCCCCAGAAATATTGGATGAGAGTTCAAGTTTTAATTACGGGGGTAATACTGATGTTTCCTTTGAAGATACGGAATCAGATGATGGCTCTTTAGTATATACTGTAACTCATGGTTCAACTTTTAACTTTCTTATAGATGTACAAGATTCAGTTAATTATGAAGATGGTAAATCTAATATGAGGGTTTTTATAAATATGTTTATGGCTTCAGTGACAGATGACGGATTTCTTATTTTTATATTTCCAAGCACGATTGAGGTTGCTGAATTGACCTATCAAATTATCTCAGAAAAATATGGGGGATCCTTCATTATGCCAAACTCATTTGAATACAATACATTAGAAGGCACAACAACAGTATCAACAGCTGCAAATTTTAATTATTTAACTAATCAAGGATATTTAGGAGTTTTACTCATAACTGTTTATGATAATGAGGGTGGTTGGGATGACTTTATAATTATTTTGGAAATTACCGGAAGCCCCTTTGATGTTTCTTTGATAATATTTGTAATAATAGCGATAATAGCTAGTATTGGAATTGTCAGTTTATCAATTTATTATAGAAGAAGGAGAAGAAGGAGAAGAATAACACTTGCTCAGCCAGAATATCAAGAATATTATTACGAAAACTCTTATGAAAACAATGAAGAATATTTAACACCGGTACAGTTAGATCCATCAGGATCGTCAATTTATTGCCCCTTCTGTGGATTTTTAATAAAAACACCAAAAAAATTCTGCCCTAGTTGCGGGGAATCTGTTATTTTTAATCAAGAAGAATAGAAATAGTAGGCTTTATTATTTAAATCCCTATTTTTTTAGTGTCATAATTTGTCCATCTTCTAATCCAATATATGCTTTAGAAGCCATACCAATAAATAATCCAGTGTCGACAACTCCAGGAATAGTTAAAAGATCTAAGTTTAATTTTCCGGGATCAGTTAGTTCACCAAAATCTACATCGATAATGAAATTACCATTGTCAGACACTAAGGGGCCTGCTTTAGCTTGAGCCATTCGAAGCACTGGGGTTCCCCCCAATTTCTCTAATTTTTTCATTATTGGAACGTAAGAGATTGGAATAACTTCAATTGGGACGCCTCTTTTCCATTTCTCTCCTAAATTTTCCGAATTTTTCCTAAAGTCTGCAATAATGATAAATTTATTAGAATTTGAGGCAACTATCTTCTCTTGTACTAAGCAACCCCCTCCACCTTTAATAAGGTTTAGATTTTTATCAATTTCATCCGCCCCATCAATATCAAGATCTATATCAGGATATTGATCTAATGAAACTAATGTCAATCCATTTTCTACTATTAATTGATAAGATTGAAAGGATGTGGGAATGCACTTTAACTCTAAATTTTTCTCTCTGTTTAATTCTGCTATTTTTTCTACAGCGTATACTACAGTAGAACCGCTTCCTATTCCTAAAACCATTCCTGCCTTGATATTTTCCTCAACGGCTTTTATTGCAGCGTTTTTTTTACCTTTCTCAATTAGATTATCGCTCATTGAAAACCCTATTTCTAATTAGTCTTTAGTAATTTTAATATTCTAATAGCCAAATGCGCAGCATTATCACCTCTATCTATGCCCACACATGCAACGGGGACTCCTGGGGGCATCTGTACTATTGATAATAAAGCATCTAATCCCCCAAGCTTTGCACTTACGGGAACACCGATAACTGGTTTATCTGTTTTTGAAGCTATAACTCCTGGTAGAGCCGCGGAAAGTCCAGCAACTGCGATATAAATTAATGAGTCACAGTTTTTTATATATTCATCTAATTCATTTGGATTTCGATGTGCAGAAAGAATTTGAAGATCAAAAGCGATATTATTTTCATTTAACACTTTTTCAGTTTTATTGTAAACTTCTTTGTCTGAAGTACTTCCAGCTATTATTGAGATAAGAGGTTGTTTATTACTGCCTTGGTTTGGTTTAGGCATATTTTATCTAAATATTCTATGAATAAAAATAATTCTAATATTATCATAATAATCATCACTTAATTTCCAAAAAGAAAAAATCAAAGTATAAAAAGAACACTCTTCTTATCAAAAAGTTTAATATTTTTTTAAACTTCCAACAAATATTACTAAAATATAACCACAAATAAAGATAAAAAATATCTTAAATTTAAGAGGGATAAAAATGGAATTAAAAGAAGTATGGATGATTGATTATGCACGAACTGCATTTTCACGATCCAGACCAAGACAACCCGAACGTGACGTTTTCGGTGAAATCCGTGGAGATGAACTTTTAGCATCGCTATTAATGAAATTTTTTGATGAGAAACTAGCAGATAAGGGGATTACTAAAGAGGATGTTGATGAAATAACGGTTGGAACAGCCATGCCTGTAGGGGAAAACTGGGCTTATGGTGGGAAATCAATGTCCTTTTTGGCAGAATTTCCTGTGAAAGTGTCTGCCGTATTCCTTGACAAACAATGCGGTTCCGCAGGAGCGGGAATGCATATGGGAGTAATGGAAATAATGACCGGCTTTAGTAAGTGTGTATTATCTACTGGAGTTGAACATATGACACGAGTGAGTATGCAAAATACACACATAACACCTAACTTAAAAATTATCGATAAAAAGAGCCAATGGTACCGTCCGCAATACGATTTCTTAACAACAAGTAACATGCTTCAAACTGCACAAAAGTTATATGAAGAGGAGGTCCCTACTTTTACCAAAGAAGATATGGATAAGATAGGGGTTAGAGCACATAATTTAACAGTAGAAAATACTGAGAAAGGATGGTTTAAAGGTGAAATAATTCCTATCGAAGGTCATGTAGATGGAAACGTAGAAGAACCTTTGATGGTTGATAGGGATATGGCAGCAAGAAAATCTACTTTAGAAGGTGTCGCGGGATTACGAAGATTATCAAGACCATTCTATTTAGAAAAGAATGGAGGAAAAGAAGGTTATGAAAAGCGAGAAGGTACTAAAGAAGGTGTAATAACTGCTGGGAATTCATCACCATTAAATGCTGGAGCAACCGCTTGCTTATTAATGGAAGCAGAGGAAGCTAAGAAAAGAGGAATTGAACCGTTGGCGAGGATTGTCTCATTAGGATGGGCAGGTGTTGATCCTACTGTAATGGGAAGAGGTCCTGTACCTGCATCTAAAATGGCATTAACACATGCCGGACTGACTTCAGATGATATTGATTATTGGGAAATTAACGAGGCATTTTGTATTGTAGCTTTAAATTGTATGGATAAATTAAACATACCTGAAGAAAAGGTTAATATCATGGGCGGTTCTACCGCTATTGGACATCCTCTTGGCTCTACTATGGTACGTTTACCCGGAACATTGGCTCGTATCCTAAAGGATAAAAAAGCTAAATATGGTATTGCGAATGCTTGTGTTGGTGGCGGTCAAGGTATCGCAACATTAATCGAAAACCTCGATGCGTAATCACGGATTATAGAGATTTATTTTTAAAACACTTTTCTTATTTTTTTTTGACTTTTTTCTTGTTTTCAAAGATGTCGATTGATATTTATTCTCCAATAATGTTCATTAAGATTATGAGCTTTCTGAGAAATGTTTATATATAACCCAATAACAAATAAACTTGCTAAAAAAAACAAAAAAACTATTAAAAATATTAAAAAAAAGTGTGATATAAAATGCCTGTTTATAAATCCATCCAACTTGTTGCTACAAGTGATAAAAATTGGGCTGAAGCGGTTAATGAATAAAAATATTCATGTTTTATTCAACTAAAAACGCATATTTTGAAGCCAAAAAGACTTTACGCGGAATCAGAAACATTGAAATAATTAAATCGGACGTTAAGGTTAAAGAAGATGTTGACAAGCTCATATATAAAGAGACACTTGTCGTGTAACTTGTAGATAGAGTGAGAGTCCAAGTCAACTTCCAACTTGAATCGCAAACTTAAAATAATAAAACATTATTACTTTTTTTTTATTTATTTTTCTTGATTTTCAGGATATTTATGACCAAATAAATTGCTTTTTATCTTTAGGAAACGAGTTAAGTTTTATTTTGAGAAATGGTAAAAGATAAGTTGAATGATGCATATTTTAAATTTTGAAGGAGGAACCATTTTTGGAGTTTATTGAAGATTTCTCTAGAAATAAAAAGATAGATCCGACTTTTCAAGCAAGGCTTAAGCCAATTTTTCTTAAAACAGTGGAGTTCTATATCTCGATAGAATTTCCTAAAAACGAGTTGAATAGATGGCCTATCAAATTTTACTTAAAATTCCAAAATGAAGATTACTTTACTCCATTAGCTGAATTATGGAATTATGATAAGACATTTAGTGAAAAGTTTGTGAGTATTCTTATTAAAAAAAAAAAGTTTCTAAACATGTTAATAAATTCGATGAGAATAGCAACTAAAGTCTTTCCTCCATTAAACCGCGCTTTAAAGAATAAAGTTCCCCAAAACATTGAGATGACTTCTTCGGAGGTTTCTGAATTTCTTTCCCATCCAATAGAGATACTTGAATATATTGGATTTAGAGTACAATACCCAACTAAATTAAAATTGGCACAAAAGAGAAGTTTATCAGCCAGATTATTGATCGGGTCTAATTCATCTAATGATAAATCAGATTTTAGTTTGGATTCTCTAGTAGATTTCAGATGGGAAATTAAGCTTTTCGGAAAACCTGTAGGATTAGAGGAATTGAAAAAATTATCGAACATCAATAAACCATTGATAAAATGGAGAAATAATAAATGGATTTTCATTAACAAGAAAGATCTAGATTTTTTGAAGAGGATTTATGATAGTAATGGATTTTCTGGCAAAATAAAGACAGCTGAAGTAATAAAATTGGAGTTAATGGATAAGTACACGAAGTTACCTTTAAGAGGTGATTTTAAGACCAAAATTTTAGGAGATCTTCAAATAAAAATAAATAATATCAAGAAAAAATTAGATTTTAAACTATTAAAGCCACCGAAGGATTTCCGGGGTGAATTAAGAGATTATCAACTAGTTGGTCTATCTTGGCTAGCCATGTTATGTGATATAGGGTTAGGAGTATGCTTAGGTGATGATATGGGGCTTGGAAAAACTATACAGGTTTTAGCTTTTCTCTCGTACCGATTAGAGAATTATCCTGATGAAGAAGGTAGCATTTTAGTAGTATGTCCTACATCCTTATTAACTAATTGGGAGCATGAGATAATGAAATTTTCTCCTAAATTTAAGGTTCTGAAATATTATGGCTCAAAGAGAAAGAAACTCCGTGATAAGAGAGATAAATTTCTTATTGCGCACCAAATAATTTTAACTTCCTATGGAGTCATTAGAAACGACATCGACTTCCTAAAAGATATAAAATTTAATGGTATCATTATTGATGAGTCGACAAATATCAAAAATTCTAATTCTAAAAGAGCTAAATCCATTTATCAATTAGTAGGAGTTTATAAAATCGCATTAAGTGGTACACCAATAGAAAACCGTCTTGACGAATTATGGTCACTTTTTAATTTTTTAAATCCTGGACTATTAGGTTCGTTGAGAGAGTTCAGAAAAACATTTGTTAATCAAATTGAGAACTATCAAAATGCTGAAAAAATCAAAAAACTGAAGGCCATTATAGATCCCTTCATATTAAGGCGTTTGAAAGCAGATAAAGATGTGATTAAAGATTTACCTGAAAAAAATGAAATTACGATATATATTAATTTATCTGATTCCCAAATAAGTCTATACAAAAAGGTTGTGGATGAAGTAATTAAAGAGATGAAACAAAATTATAATAGTATAAAAGTACGGAATGGTCTTGTTCTTAAACTATTAACTAAGCTAAAACAGCTTTGCAATCACCCATTACAATATCTTAAAGTAGAACCTGCTAAATATGATTTTAAAAAAAAACTTAAAGTTTTTCTTGAACAATCTCCTAAAATTGCGAGGATTTTTGATATTGTTGAGAAAGTTCTTGAAAATGACCAAAAAGTTATTGTATTTTCACAATATAAAACGTTAGGAGATATTTTACTAAAGGCTTTTAATGCGAAATTTGGAGAAATTATTTCCTTTTATCATGGTAGCTTGAGTCCCAATCAAAGGGATAGGATAGTCAAGGATTTTCAATCAAAGAAAGAAACAAGTTCAAGAATCCTAATTGCTTCCCTAAAAGCTGGTGGTTTTGGACTAAACTTAACTCAAGGAACTACTGTAATACATGTAGATCGGTGGTGGAATCCTAGCACGGAGTCACAAGCCACTGATAGAGCTTATCGAATTGGTCAAGATCAGAATGTTAATGTCTACAAATTTGTTGCTACAGGAACAATAGAAGAAAAGATTGATAAACTACTAGAAGAAAAAAGAAAGTTATCAAGTCAGATTATAACTCCCACTTCTTCAATAGTTTCAAAGTTACCTCTTGATGAGATTGAAGAACTATTTTCCTTCATGTCATGATAAGTGCATAACAAAAAACACTCAAAAACAACATAAAACGCAATCATCATCGCTCCTATAATTTTCAGATTACTCAAGTTTCATTTAAAACATATTTTTCTAATAAAAAAAATTGTTAAATTTTAAATATTACGAGCAATATTAAGACTTTAAACCTTTTAATAATATTTTAGTATGTTTCAGTCAAATTCGATTTTAGATATATTTAGTGACTCAACGATTATACAATATATCATTGGGGGCGTAATTATCATAGTGATATTCATCGTCTGCTATAGTATTCATAATAAATTGATGAAATAAGGATTACTTTTTACAAGGCACTGATTTTTTAATTCTCAGCAACATACATATCAAATACATTAAGAGATTTTATCAAATCTGGTAAAGTTTCTTTATTTATAATTAAAAAATCACCATCTAACTCAAATTGGTATTTCATACCCCAATCAATAAGTAACTCTAACAATTTATCCTTCTCAATACTCAATAAGGTTTGAATCAACTCGATTTTTATACTTTTAGACATTTCAAGTAATGATATCAGTTGCTCTAAGTTTTTTTGGTGGTTTAATTTACCAGTCTCTTTTTTCAAGCTTTCCAAATTGGATAAAATATGATTTCTTGCATTAAAAGCATAAATAAAATTAGAATCTATTCCTAAAGCTTTCTCATAATATTTTAAAGCTTCCCGTAAATTTCCCTCTCCCTCAAAAAGTAATCCTAAATTATAAAAACAATGCTTATAATCTGGTTTAATACTTATCGCTTTTTCATAACATTTTTTCGCCTGCTCTATATTTTCTAAATTAAAATTTGCGATTCCAAGGTTGTAATGAGCTCTATAATTATTGGGGTCAATTTGTATAATTCTTTTAAATATTTCTTTTGCATCTTTATATTGTAAAGTATACTCGTCATTAAGATATCCTCCATATGAGAACAGAGTTTCGATAAGACGGGTTTTTACTTCTTCAGCAAGTTTATTATCCTTGTACAATCCCTCAAGGAGCTCTACAGCTTCTTTAAATTTTTCTTGGTAAACTAATTTTTTTGCCTTTTCAATAAGTTCTTCAATCTGATCTGTCAAAATTATCACAATTTCATTCATAAATCATCTAAATAATTAAGGAAATTTGGCAAATAGTAATTAAATTTCATTTTCATACCAAATTTGTTTAGACTTATTAATCCCAACCTTTAAAAATACAGATCTTAGAGCACCATCTTCATCTGGGCAAATAAAATAGACCTTATCAATTTTTAAAGTCCTTTTAATATATAATTGAATTTCACGAATAACCATCTCTTCAATTCCTTTTTTATAAGAGTCTTCTTTTTTGGTCAAAACCTGATGAATAAGAACTCTATCTTTACCTAAATAATCTCTAAATAAAGTGTATGTGCCAAATCCAACAATTTTTCCGTCTTCTTTGGCCACAACCATCGAATTTCTATATTGTAGACCAAGGGTTCGTTTATTTAATTCTTCTTCAAATTTTTCCCAAGTAGAGAAGAAGTAAGATTTGATTGCGATAAAATTTATAAATATTTCTTTTAAGGCTTCCTTATCGCTTCTAGGGTCATATCTATCAACAATAATCAATCTTTTCACCAATGTAAGATTTATTACTCCTCATAAATGAATAATTGTTTAAGTTTTTTTTCCTATTTGGATATTAATTGTGAAAAGAAATCCCTATTGTTATTGTTGTAAGCCTTTGTCTATATATAACATATTCAATTTTGAAATGATTTTGATTGGTCGGATTTATCAAAACACTTAACAAATAAACTGTTAATAGAGATTCTTAAGATCAATTAAACATAAGTTGGATTAATTGTGCTGCTTTTTTCGCCCCATTTATGTCGATTTGTGGATATTCAACTTTTTTACCGATATTGGTTATGATTGTATCAGCTAAAATTTGTGGGGTAACTTGAGCGAAATGCATTTCAACCCCAAAATTATTTTCTCTTAATTTTTCTGCAATTAAATCTTGCTCAAAATGATTTTCTAGAGGAAAATAGAGAAAGTTTTTTTTCAGAGCTGTTAATTCTGTAGTTGTACTTCCTCCACATTGAGTTATAATAAGATCACTAGCAGCAAAGTGCTTATATAGATCAGGGATATAACCCTTCACTATAACTCCATCTGGTACACTTATGGAATCTGGGGGGATGTTTGGACCACATGCTAAGATCATTTGTAAGTCCGGTATTTTTTCTTTGATTAGTGAATAGGATTCTGCACAAAGTTCTAATAATGCTTTACCAACACCTGTTCCACCAATTGTGCATATTACTAATGATTCCTTACCATATCCCAATTCTCTACGTAAATCTACTTTATTTTTAAATCTATTCGGATCAAAAGAGATAATATTACCTAAACTCACAAAATTTAGTGTGTTGAATAACTTGCGAAGATTTTCAGAAGGATATCCAAAAAGAGTTCTATCTGGGATATCTTTATATTCACCAACAAAAAAGTTGTGCACCAAATTTCCGTAGTCAATTCCTTTATCAACTAAAAGAAATCCATCATTTACAACTTTCATTAACTCGATTTCTTCAGGTTTATCTGTCTGAGGATGAATTCCTATAAAATCCCAAATCATTACAAGAGGAATATCCATTAAAGGTTTACCATCTCGAATTACAGCTTTTACAAAATTATTTATTTGATAAATTTCATCCCCAATAATTAAATCAAATTTGTACTTGCTTATCACCTCTTTGAAAATATCGATAGTTTTTGACCAGGGTTGCATAACATTTATTACATAATCAAAAATATTTACTTCAAATTTACTACTCACATTTTCCATTATTACTGTTTCATTTGGGTATTGACTCGCTTCAGGTAGTAATGTTTCACCGGCATTTTGTAAAACTAAACTTGCGGGAGGTGCTGCGAGCCATAAAATTTCAACATCTGGAATCATTTTACATAATTCCTTAAAGATAGCGAGATCTCGAGTTACATGTCCTAATCCTACAGAGGCACAAATAAACAAAATTTTTTTATTCACCATTCAAAACGCTCTCAAATTAGAAATTGCCCTTATTCAATATAGTAATTATATGTTGAGTACAATATATTGATTATCTATATAATAATTTAACTCTATGAAAGGTAAAACATAAGCAATGTGAATTTCGAATGGATGGATTTATAGCATAAAGTGTTTTTATAACTCAAAACGGGGCAAATAATTGTATAAGTTTTTTTTTCTATTCGAATTTAATTATTCTTTAATAGGAAGTATTTTTATGAATTTAATCTTATTATGAATGATAAATAATGAGTGAGAAAGCAAAGAAATTACTAATTCCTATTAAAAAAATAAGGAAAAATATTAAAATTCCGGAGTCATCTAAACCTGATGATGCTGGTGCGGATGCACGAATTGAAGGTTTTAAAGAGATCATTGTGGATGGAAACAAAAAGGAATTGCTTGATGTTGATTCAGACTCTTATACCTTAAAACCTTTAGAGAGAATAGGGTGTCCTTTAGGATTTGCCACCGCAATACCAGAAGGATATTATTTTAAAGTTGTCCCTAGAAGCGGCTTAGCTTTATGGGAGGGTATATCAATAGTAAATTCTCCTGGTACTATAGATTCCGGATACAGAAATGAATGGATGGCTATAGTCATAAATCTTTCTAATAAGGATGTCATATTGAAAAGAGGAGAAAGAATATGTCAGATCATTTTAACAAAGATGATAGATTACCAATTTGAAGAAGTTAATGAATTAAATTTTTCGGAAAGAAACCAAGATGGATTTGGAAGCACAGGAAAGGAATGAAAATTTGGTTCACTTATAAAAATCAGTAATTAAAAGTGGGTTGAAGGGATAATTCATAAAATTAGATATAGCTTTAGTTATCAACATTTAGAGGATCATCCATCTTTTTAGCGGCTTCTAATAATTTTGGTGGCCACTTTCCAAATACTTCTGCAGCTTTACTTAAGTGTTCTGTTTGATTTGGATCTTTTCCACTCTGTTGATGGATGAATGCGTCTAACCAATGCGTTTCATTACCATAGTATATCAATCCATTGTTTTCCGAAACATAATATTCATATCCAAATTTTGCTTTATATGGTTTGGAGACACCTTTTCTATTACATGTGAGTGTGTTTATTCCCTCGACTAACCCAACAACATTAAATAATGTACGATATATTTTATTGATGTCAATAATAGAATCTGTTAGGTTTCTATCATCCTTCCCATGATAATGATAACGAGATCCATTACCCACATATTCTGGGATCATTCCAAATATATTTTTAACACACATACTAAAAAATATTTTAAACTTTGCTAGATCTATAAAAGTACCCTCTCGTAGATTATACAGCTTCTTTGGTACGAAACCATAGAATTCAGTCTTGAAAATTGGTTTATATTGAGCTGTTACTTCCCTACGCACAAGATCCGGATCAACAACCCTCTGTTCAAGCACCTCTTCTGTGACATTTACATATTCAATCTCTAATTCTTGAAGAAGAGAGTGGATTCCAGTACGAATGAGAAAATCATTTTCAGATTCCCTGATTTTTTTTAAATCCTGCTCAGTTAGCTTTTTATAGTTTTTTAAAGGTAAGTTTATTGAATTACGTGCTGAGTATGACTCAGTGAGAACTAC
>Ga0114923_10000250_pt1 | contig 44672 bp, 67 predicted proteins | sample SumtaG_FD_89578 | JGI IMG/M metagenome (GOLD analysis project Ga0114923, IMG submission 89578) | Deep subsurface microbial communities from Indian Ocean to uncover new lineages of life (NeLLi) - Sumatra_00157 metaG | ecosystem: Environmental > Aquatic > Marine > Oceanic > Sediment | place: near... | reverse complement strand
ACTTTTTTTGGAGTCCTTTCCAGACGAACCTAATTCCTCTGGAGGGTCATTAGCTCTAGACATTAATCAATCCCCTCTGGTTTAAGTTTCCTTGGTGAGACTTCCCATACAATAGGTGATGGTTTAAACTTCTGAGATTTCTTTGTCTGCTTTGGCTGAGTCTTTTTTATTTGAAATAAGCCTTTGTCTTTTATAGCTTTGTCTAAGGTATCAGCATAGAAGTCTGGGATTTGGAATACTCTATCCTCATCAAGGAATCTATACTGAACCATCTTAGCACTTGTCTTCTTCTCATCAAGGACAGAGGCTATGGCATTATATTTACGGAAGAAGGCTTCTGCTTCCTTTATCCCCTCAGGGTCGCTAGGAGCAACCTCTGCTCTTCGGCTTAAGCTTTCTAAGACCATATGCTTTTTCCGCTCAGGGGTGGCTTGTTCATACTTTACTCCATATTGTTCCCTTCCTTTAGCAGCACTTAAAGATTTGATAATGTCAGTGTCAACTATTTCCTCTGTTCCATCTGTGTAGCGGATGACCCTTACATCTCCTTCACCCTTAAAGATGGTTTTGATTTCTCTACCTCTAAGGGAAGAACCTGCTAGATGCTTGGAAGCACCAGAGGTTTTCCTCTGAGCAAGCTTTTTCATTATCTCTTTCTTTACTCCTGCCTCAGCATCTGTAGAGAAAAGGGTCCCTCCAATAGAGACAGCAGTAGCAGCTGGAAGGTACTTCTTTGTAAATGCTTCTATCTGGTCATCAAGGTGCCCACCAAAGAGTTGAGTCTTCCATCTTGAGTTTTGGGTATCAAAATATTTAAAGATTGCTGCTACTTCTTTATTAGTTAAGAGGTTCTCTTCCACAACCTTTTTAAAGTCCCCTAAACGGCCTTCTCTTTTTGCTATTTCAGTATATTGTTTAGGGGATAAATTTCCTCCTATACTTGTAAACTTTACACTATCTATTAAATTACTAAAGCTTACATTCTTCCCACCTTTAGCCTTTACAAGGTTTTGTAGTCTATACATAGAATACCCAGAGGTAGTATCAAAGTTTGATAGGTTAAGGCCTTTAACTTCTAAAGACTTTAAAATATCCTGAGTGCTCTTTTCTTTACCTCTCATCCCAGGAACAGGCAAACCAAGCTTCTTAAACTTCCCAATAGGAATCTTAGGCCCAGCCTCAGCCTCTTGAGGAGCAAGAGAATCTCTGATTCTCTGTAGTTGAGGTGAGACTTTTGTTTCTGAGGGGAGCATCTGGACAGCTTGCACAAATCCAAGAGCAGAGAGTAGCCTTACAAGGTATTGCCTTTTAGTTGCCTGAGAACTCTTAGCCATAAGATCTTTAACTGTAATCTGGCGCTTATCAGAGATAGCCTTAAGTTTATCAATATCAGAAGCATCCATAACCTGATGAATTGATACCCGGGAACCTGGTGGGAGAATGTTATCCAGAAGCTTCTCAACCTCTTCAAGTTCACCTTCCTTCATGCCTCTTCGGTGCTTAGCATAAACATTCAAAGTATCAGGTTTGGTTACACTTGTGCCCTCTAAACCAACATGGGCTTCTCCAAAAGCAAACTTCCCTTCTTTTGTCTTTACATCCAGAGCTTTGTTTATGAAAGGAGCTTCTTCCTTAGCAAATTTATACCGTGGGTGCTTGTCCCCAAGCTTCCTTAGAAAGTTAAGTCGCTTAGCAGCTGAGAAGACTCTTTCTGCTCGCTTAATTGGAGGCAATGTAGTCCCACTCCTTTAAAGTTTTCATTGTGTCTTGGAACTCATACCCAAGGTCTGCTCTCCACTGAATCTCTGGGTCAAGGTTAAGCTTTTGAATTGTTCTGTAGACCCTACTCTTAGCTTGATAAATATCCTCACCTATAGAGGTTACATAATACCCCCAAGGAATTTTATATAAGTGCCTTCTTGAATGCTCTGTTATTTCTAAAGGAAAAGCCCCCTCATACCCATAGGGGAATGGAGGGGACACAAGCAGTAAGGAACAGGCCGGTATTTGCTCCTGAGTAGCCCGTATCCCCTCCAGGGGGAGTGAAGACAGAATACTTTTCCATGTACCTTTAAAGAGTTCCTTTAAAGAGTAAAAAGCAGCATTTGATAAGTTTGTAGTAGCATTTAAAAAGGTCATACTGTTGGAGGAGATCAAGAGCTCAACTCCAAAGTACCCACAGTGGTTTAGTTCAATAAGCTCTTTTTCTATTAAGTTGAAGATAAGCTCATCCATCTTTTGGGACTTAGCTGCAAAGGTAATAGCACCCATATCTGCTAGGGGACCTTTTTCCCTTTCCATTAATCTTGTCATTGGGAAAGAGAACAGTGTTGGTGATACCCATTTAGTTCCAGAGAAGAACTTCCCAATATCTACTCTATAGTAAAACCTTTTAGGATCTAAAGGTTCACACCTCTCCTTTATGGTAACAGAAGCATCAAGGAAAGATTTAATGGATGATCTTCCTCCCAGTACAGTTTTTCCATTCTCTGCAAGTATATCAATAATTCTCCCGTACTGGTCTGATGTTGAGAAGAAAAGATCTCCGCTAGAGGCGAAGGATCTCCAGTTGTATGAGATTTCCGCTTTGTCCCCCAAGACGGAATGATAATCCCCTTTTTTGGAGACGACAAGTTTGGTGTCAACTTTGAGGCTTTGAAGGTGGTCTCTAACTCCATAACTTTCACCTTTTTCAGTTAAAAGAACTATGTTCATTATATACCTTCCTGAACATGCGGTACAACATGATTTTCAAAATAGCTCCCAGAAGAAGAACCTTTAACCCTAGATTGGATATCTTCCAGGTCTATAACAAATGGGGGTCTCTCTCCAGGCTTCCTCTTTTTCTTTGGTGCCTCTTCTGAACCAGCAAAGTAAAGGAGTCTTTTCCTAACTCCTTCAAGGGCAAGACCTAAGGCTATAACATCATCATCATGCCCTCCAGTAGCAAGATTACCAAGGACACCCATATCTGTTTCCCCAAATCCTCTAAGCTGGTCAACTGTTACAGGATCATAAAGAATAATGTCTTTAAGCATTATTTGAAGATTTCCAATAAGCTTATACTTTGACATCTGAGCAGTTTTAAACCCATAAGGGTTCTCAAGTTGTAATTGAGTCATTGGCCGTTTAGGAGAAATCTTTGTCTTGTATATAAGGTGAAGATTGTTTATGTAAGGTAATTCATTTTTTATAACCGAGATGACACTCAGGCCATGTTGGTTCTGCTCTGGAACAAGATAGGCTAGGTTAAAGTCATTTCCTAAGCCTATAACTACCTGAGCAAAATCTGGAGGCCAGAGAGTATTTACTCTATAGGCAAGAACCTGTTCCATTGTCTCTATACAGATTCCTTGGATGGTAGAATTATCTCCCCCTGTTCCTCCACCAGTGTCAACTCCAAAAGCATAATGATAACCCTCTATAGGATGGGGGTTAAGGATACCCATCTTCCCAGGTCCATAAGGGTTATGTACTTGTACAAAGTCTGTATTCTCTGTACTTAAAACTCTTGGGAATAAACTACCACCAGTTACCCTAAAAGCTTCTTCCATAGTAAGAGGATACTCTTGGCGGAAAGAATCTTCATTTCCACCAAATTCGTCTTCAAGCTTTTCCCTTCTCCATTGAATCTGCTCAGGGGTTAGGTTAAACTCTTCAACTAATCTTATCTCTTCTTCATTAAGCTCACTGGTTAGCGGGGTCCTGGACTGATACTCTTCGAAGATATGCCAAGGGTAGAAAAGTGCTTGAAACCTTCCCTGACCTTTGTAAGCCCTCATAAACTCCTGGTGGTGATAAGTACCATAACCATTGGCAGTTGACTCTTTTATAATAACTCCACTATCATGTGGAACTGCACCGAACAGGCCTGTTATTAAGGTTCTGGGGTCTTTCCAGAATGCAGTCTCCGAGCAATGAAGATGGGTTATAGTGTCACTTCGCCCAAATGTTTTGGACCCCGCTGTACCAATGGTGAAGGATGCTCCAGTTTTAGAAAAGCCTATCTCTTGCTCGTTTACCTTACCAGTCTGAGGTTTTGGGCCTTTAAGAGTTTTTAAGAAAAAGTGAACTCTAGCCAAAAGCTTCTCTGTATGGTCTTTATCATGAGCTATCATAACAGCTCGAGTGTACTTGTATAAGCACTCTATTAAAAACCATGCCATTATAAATGATGTCATTCCACCCTGGCGGAACTTTAAGACATCATTTCTATTCTTTCTATGGTCATGAAAATGCTGCTGGATGTTGTTAAGCTCAAAGGGCACTATCTCTCCCCTTTTATTGGGGATTGAGATGAGCTTCTTTATCACATGCCCTACTGGCTTAAATTGGGTTGCCATCTGTACCTGTCTTTTTGATAAAGGGTAAGAGATTAGTTTGCTTAGAGCTAATCTCTTCTGAGGGACTATCCATCATCTGCTTAACAACATCTTCTGCAGTATTTTCTTCTCTCTCCATCTCTTTTGCTATGAGAGGATTTTTAGAGAAGAGGCTAGCTCCTGCCAGAGCAATTCTGGCATCTGTAGATCTTAAAGCTTTTCTTATAACTTCATTATATAAGCCAGTCATTCCCTTAAGCTCAAGCTCTAGCTCAGCCTTTACCTTTTCAGCATAGTCCTGTCCAGCTTCGCTATCAAGAGCTCTATAGACTGTAGCTACATTTACGTTTAACTCTGTAGCTGCTTCTAGAGGAGTAAGGCCAGCATAGAATAATCTAATAGCTTTCTTATGCTGTCTCTTAAGCCTTCTAGGCCTATCCTTCCGCTCTTTTGGGATAACCACTAATGTCTTCTCTTCCATAAGCTCCTCAGCTTTCAACTAACACCTTATGTGCCCGTACATTTATAATAACACAGCTGGTAGGCTATGTCAACCATTAACTAAGATTCGATTCAATCTTAAGAAGTAAACTAGCACAGACGGCAGAACTTGGACATCCAATTGTTTACATTGGTCGGTTTTGGGGGTATAATATATGTATGACATACAATAAAAGGAAGGAGGAGAGCATGACAACACATGAGAAGGTGTTCAAGGAAATGCAGGAGCAGGATTTATGTGTTTACATGACACAGGACATAAGAGAAATTTATAGACAGCATAGGAAGAAAAGACATGGGATGATGGTTGATGATTATTACACAAGGATTGATGTCCATCCAATCGTTATCAATCCTTTGATTGACAAAGGAAAGATAAAGAGAATAGCACACGGACATTATGTAATTAATGGTTGACATTGTGACATGAGTATGTTACAATATATGTAATGAATATTCGTGCAACATGTATGAACATTAAACAAGGAGGCAATATGCCTGACATCGAACTCACCAAGGAGGAAGTACAGGAGTACAAGGCAATGAAGGAAGCAAAGGAAAAGACAAAGGTGAACGACCGCAAGGCCCGGGCAAAGGATGTTATCATCCTCAGGAAGGCGAAGCAGAAAGGCATCAAGGCAACTGATGAGGAAATAGCAACCGAACTGACGGCAATGGCAGGACGCTCACGCTCCTAAACCTACACCGTCCTGGGCATGACGTTAAACTGCCTACTTCTTCACAAACACTTCCATCACTATTGTTTGCATCTCCTTTGTACTTCTAATGCTGAGAGTTGGACGAGATGGAAATATATTTTTTTTATGATTAAAATGAAAATAAAATAAAATAATGGTTGATTTTTACAAAAAAATAATATATAATACATATATGATATCTACATACACATTTATATATATTGTGACATACAAACAATGAACGAAAGAACTACAAATAGCTGTAAACGTACTGAGGTTTTTATAAAAAAAATAAATATTATTTTCTTCATCATGTCATTATAGTAAGGATAGAAGTACACACACTCAACAAGGAGGCTGGATAATGCCAGAACACACAGGAGACAAAGTACACTTGACTACACAGACACTTCAGCAGGGTAATGACCATTACCCAAACATTCCCACTTTGAAGGATATGATTGCTCAGGTTGAAGTCTTTGAGTGCTCAGCATGCTTAATGCAGTGGGGGTCTTGCCAAGTAGAGACAAAGTGTATTAGATGTGAGTCAAAGGATTTAGTTGTCCTTGACCATGTTAATCCACCACTCTTTTAGACAAAGGAGAAGAGATGATAATCATTGACTTGAACAAAGAGTGGAAGATAAAAAAAGACGTTAAGAAAGTCTTCAAGGCTGCTAACAATCTCACTAGCAAATTACAAAGGCTAAGCATTGACCTTGATGTTGAGGTCAAGGTTCATCTGAATTGGAATCCATTTCTTATTTGGATAAGACCTAGACGGAAACTATCTCCTGAAATGATGTGTGCTGTTGCTGGTGAGATTGAACTCCTTCTAGATATGACAGAAGAAGAAGAGTTTACAAAATCAATACGAGGTGAAGTAGTTGACTTTGATGGACATTACAAAGGCTTTAAGTTATGGTTTACTTTCCTTCCCGATGATACTTGTATATGGGTTGAGGAAGAGATAGCACCAGCAAGAACCTACACAACTAATCCAGTAACAAGAAAGAAACTGGTATGCTCATGAGTAACCTAGAGAACAATGAACCATCTGATTGGAGTGATGAGCAGGATCTTGATCCTGACATAGATCCACAAGAACCACTAGACCCGTTAGAAGTGGATGATACGCAAAGCCTTTCACCTGAGCAGTATGAAGAGCTCCAAAAGTGGAAGCAAAGACAAGGGAACAAGAAGACAGTTATCTTTGTCAAGGTAACCATTGAGCATGAGTGTTTGCTCTGTGGTCATGAGAGGAAAAGAACCATGAAGGTTGACTTGGATACAAAGAAGAAGTGGGTGGCAGAGAACCTTTTAGATAAGAACAACACCTATCATTCAAAGGATACTACCTGTCCATTTTGCTCAGAGCATCTTATCCAAGTTGATAAGGAAACTCTTGTAAGTATGCTCATTGAGCAAGCAAAGAAACTTGGACGGACACCTTTACCAAAAAGGAGTAGACATGGAAAGTGAAAATAAATACACAGTTATTAGAATAAAAGAATTGCGCTCCCTCAAGTCCGACCTTGATGAGGCAATAGGATTATTAGAAGAAGCCCATACAATGCTTACCCAAGCAATTACTTTAGACAATACACCTGAAGATATAAAAACCTTCCTAACCAAACTGGAGGCAAACAAATGACTCTCGAATGTAACCTATGCAAAAGATCAGAGCACAAAAAAGAGAACAAATGCACTCATGATACAGTATGGTGTAGGAACAACAAGAAGTGGGTACAGACAACTACAGCTTACATTTGCAAAGCATACACCCCTGAGGAAAGGAGGTCCTAGAAATGGGATGGAAATCTATTCGAGAAAAGCAATATGCTTTAAACGAAATCCGTAAGAAGGACAAACTGGCAGCATTTATGTTTGGGTGCATGAGGCAGATTGAACTTGCCTCTAGGCACTGTGAGGAGGAAGGACTAGCCGAAGCAGTAGGTGATTCCTTCAAAGACCTTGAGGATACCTTAAAGAGTTATTTCCCTGATATGTTCAAAGGGGAGAAGGATGACCTTAATGAAGCAATTGCTAAGACATACCCTTGGGTGTTGTTTTAGTAAAGAGCAAATCTAACTATGAAAGGAGGTGAGCTAGATTGTCATTGAGAGAGTTGAAGAAGGGCGAGAAGGTGTTGGTGATAGGCAAGACGTCCAACTTTAATATAGGCGACATTGTAACCATCAAAGGACGAACAATTAGTGGCATTGGATACAAGTGCTCAAACGGCGAGGAAGAACTTGGCAAGAGTCGTGGCCAACTCCTCGCCATTGGCGACAAGGTAACCCGTGGGCCGGATTGGGAACGTTGTTATTATGACCAAGATGGAGGGGAAGGTAACGCTGGGGTAATAACTCACATTCTCCCAGATAGACCAAAACAGCCAGTACGTGTTCTATGGGATAATGGCAGCACTCCCGGAGCTAACCCATATTACCGCATGACCCCCAACCACCAAGACCTCAAGCCCACAGGTGATAGCGTGGAGGATGGTAAACCAGAGTGTTTTGGAAACTGGGTATGCAATGGACATAGTTGCCAAACTTGTCCTAACATTCCATTTAGCCAAGACACAAGATGTGGATGTGACCTTGAGCGTTGCCTACATGCAAGAGGTTGTAAAGCCCAACATGATGGGGAGCCAGAGAAAGAAGATCAATTTATTAAAGAAAGTGATAAACCAGAGTGTTTTGGGAAGTACCCGTGCCGTAAATACCCTGCTTGTAGTGGATGTCCAAGCCAAGGAAGGAGCCAAGCAGGTAACTGTAAGTGCAATGCTTGTAAACATCAGCATCATGGCTGCAACCCAGAACTTGAACTAAACGAACCCAAACCCTTAAAAGAGGAGAAAACAACCATGCCAAGCACCCAGGAAACATTTGACAGGCTTGAAAGAGCCAACCAGATCAAGCTTGTTGAGAAGCCCAAAGCCGAGAATAAGATCAAAGCAGCTGAGGAAGACTTCAACCTTTTAGAAGACGAGATGAACCGTCTTCTCAAATACCCAACACTGTTCTCTGAGAAGCAGGGAATGCTTGAGGCAGTCGTTGGTAAGGAGAAGGCCAAGGAAACAATGCGCCTACTCGACCTGGGCATGCCAGTCAGCATCAACATCACCAAGAGCTAGTCTCTCTTGCCTTGTGGGTGGAGTAGCCACCATCCATAGGGTTGGAGGTACATATGCTTATATGTAAGGAATCTATAACTTGTATCGAAGCACATAGATGTGGACATGCTCTACCCCATACCAAAGAGCAATGTTTAGATGTTTATTGGGTGATGGGAAAAGGTTTATGGAGATGCCCTCTATGCTTTTCATGTAAATATGGGACTTCAAATCCTGATAAGTGTCACTACCCAGACAAAAATGATACTTGTGTTTGTGAAGATGAAGAAGGACTACTCAATCTAAACAAGGAGGAAGCACATGACACAGAAGGAGCAGGAGTTAGTCAAGAGGTTACGCAAGCAGGTTAAGCATGAGAAGGAGCAGCATGCCCTTTGGTTTCATCGCTGGCAGGAGGCAAAGAATCTTGTACTTGATTTTAAGCATAAACTAGAAATAGAAGAAACAAAAGTAAAAGCATTTGAACATACTCCTGGTGCTATGCTTTATGAAATAATGCAAGGTGTAGCTGGTGTAGCACACGCCTCTGCTGAAATAGCAACTACAAGGATACGCAAAGGAGAAGGCTAAAATGCTCTCAAAATACAAAGGTATCTTCAACTGGTACGGGGAAAACATCACCCTCTACACCATCTGTGAATCTATGGGCAAAGCAAGGATTAACCTCTCAGAGCAACTCTCCAAAAAGGTTGACAAACCTATAGGAATCCTTTTGCTTATCTACAGAGGTGCCAAATCCCCCAAGCACGAAATAACGGAGGTGACAAAAAGTGCAGATAACAATCTTTAATGAAGTATCATGGCACTCTGCTTCTTTAAAGGATGCCCCTGAATTAACAAGACATAGCCCTTTTATAGAAAGTAGAGGACACCAAGGTAACGAGATGTTTAAGCTTCTTGTAGCTAATGGGGAAACCTATACAATGATTTTAATAAAGGAGGAAAAGGGTGAAGCAAGTAACAGCAAAGCTTAAGGAGATAAACCTTGACCTTTCCAAACCTCAACCCAGACCCCTTGAGCCTGGAGATAGGATCCTTTGGAATAACTACAAATCTGTTGTAGTTGAGCTGGATAGTGAAAAGATAACTGAAACAAGGAAAGGCCACAATCTCTACATACAAGACTGGATCATCCACTCAGGAAAGATAGTTAGGGTTAGCTACATTGTAATAACTAAGAAAAAGGAGGCAAAGAAAGATGACTGAAAGAGAAGAGGCTATTAGGGGAAAGGAAATAACCATCAAGCATGAAGAGGGAGGAGAAAACACAGGTATTGTTATCAGTGCTGACAAGGAGATAGGCATCTTTGTTGTTGACAAGAGAAATATCATGAGTAATACCATTGGCTTAACCAAGGCTATGGAAGAGAAGAGAAAGAAGGGGTACACAGGCACCTACGAAGATCACTTCGACTGGATCCTAGATGCTATTGAGAAGAGTATAGCCTCAAAAGATTTCCCAGTTGATATGAGTGCCTTTGAAAAGATCTACCTTACAGATAGGGCAAAAGAAGCTTCGGGTAAGGGTGACTTTTTAACAGGCCTCCTTAAGGCAATGGCAGGTGGCTTAACCTCCCCAGATAGGCTCGACCCCATCAAAGAAATAGCAAAGAACATGGGCTCCTGTGCAGATTGCGACTCAGACTCCTGTGAGAACTCTCCAGCATACAAAAAGTAAACAATTCTAAGGGTGGTTGGTGGAAAGCATCCCACTAACCACCTAAGGAGGCATACAATGTTTGAAAAAGGTCTCCCAGAACAAAGAATAGATCCACCTGATAATAACACTGTATACCTTAACCTTTGTCTCTCTTGTGGGTATTCTTTTATTCATGAAGAGAAGGATAGACCATGCATCCATTGTAAAGGTAGAACTGTTGGACAAGAGGGGGAACTTATAGAGTTCCTAGAAGAGGAGTAAGGGAAATGAACAAAAGCGAACAAGCGATAAAGCTCCTAGCCGTGGTCAGTGATGGGCTTATAAGTTCCTGTAAGGATTGTGATGGACTTGAGCTTATATGTCATTCAAGTGATTATCCTCATGAATGTTCGCTGGAGCAACAAAAGCATATGACTTGTGAGGATTGTAAATGGTTTAAGCCCTGCCCCACCTGTCAACTTTGGGGGGAGTTGCGGAAGAAGTTGTGCTACCACGAGCAAGATGGTGTTTATGAAGGACTTGTTGGACATTGTAAACATTGTGGTAAGGAGTTCATGTGTTTAGGCGTACCAGATGAAGAACTTAGCCCCGACCTAATAGTCAAGATGCACGGAGACATCCCCCTTATCGTTCACTGGATGAAAAGCTTGAGGATTTGGGAGGAGTTTATTAACTGGATGAAAGCTTGTAGATATGAAATATCTTGTGCAATGGCTCCAGGTGGTAAGGATACAGAATTGTCTGGAGAAATAATAGATATGTTTATTAAATATGAACATGAAGACATCCTCATCAACGGAACACTTCGGCTTTCGGCAATTGTGGAATATCTAAAGCAGAGGGAGGGAAGATGATAAAAAGCACTGATTTCAAGAAGGGTGACCAAGTGCTATATGTCCCTTATCATGCTCATGGTAATAGACAGCACAAAGACTGCCAGAAGGGTGTGGTATCTAGTACCAATGATGAAAACGTGTTTGTTAAGTATAATAACCTAATGTGCATTATGACTACTGGGGACGAGCCCTACACAGCACAGGCTACAAGGCCCGAGGACCTAGTGATGCAATGAAGAGGAGATTGCCATGACCGTAAAAGATCTTAAAGAAGCACTTTCCCATCACTCAGACGACCTTGAAGTACTTATCTGCGAGGAGTTCTCAGCACTAGAAATTAACGCTGTAGTAGAAGGCCCAACAGAGCACAAGATGGACAAACACAAGGTGATGGTTCCTAAGAACTCTATAATGTTAGCGAGTATATAGTGGAACCCCACAAGATAAAAGAATTCGATGCTTACTGCCGTGTCTGTAGGCAATGGACAGAGTTTGTAATGCTTCCACTCATTGTTTACAACACCCAATGGCTTAGATCTAAAGCTAACAACATAACCTTAAGAGCCTGTACTGTTTGCCAGAGTGTGTTTTATGGTGAAGGTAATGTTTGATTGGTTCTGTGAGTGGCTTCTATGTAAGCTAGGTCTTCATGAGTGGTGGTATAGTGCTCAAACAGAAGAGGATTTCTTAAAGGGAGAACCTGAGACACGCTACACTGTTTGTTGTGATAAGAAACAATACAGAGATAAAGGTGATGATTTTAAGTGGCATGACTATTAAATAAAAAATTTATAAAAAAATAATATTTTTCTACATCTTGATTTTTAGGTGCAAAATGTATTATAATATACATGTAATAACCTTTAACCCAAAGGACTTATAGTGGCCGGTAAAAGTATCTTCAAGCTCTCTTTCCCAGAGTTAGAGCAAATAGTAGAATCAGGCCAGTTCCCAGACAACATTAACTTTGAGGGTATGGATTCCCACCCCAAAGCTAAGTCCCTCTACAATCTCCGTACCAACCCTTCTAGATTTGCAAACCTCCTTGTCCAAGACTTTCTTGCAGATACTGAACTAAAAGTAAAAGCTCGAGACAAAGTGCAAAAGAAAAAGGAAAGAGATGAACTAAGGGCAAAGCAAAAAGAACTAAAAACCCAAGAGGAAGACCTTACTCGTAGAGAAAAAGCCCTCAGAAAAGAAAAAGAAAAAGACCAAAAAAGGCTCGAAGAACAAAGACTAAAAGAAGAAAAAGAAAACAAACCCCCAAGAGAGAAAATTCCTTCAACTGTAGAGCACTCCTACAAAGGTGTAATCCCCAAAGACCAAAGAGAGAAATCTTTAAAGATAAAAGAGAAGATGGCAGAAGCTGCTCTTTTAAAAGCCAAGAACCAAACAGGAATGTTAAAGATAATAGAAGAGACCCATTCTAGGGTTAAGAATATAGAAAAGAGTCTAACCCTAGTGATTCAAGTCCTGCACCGTATGGTAAAGGAAGAAAGCAATTCTACTAAGGAAGGAGGTGATACAAATGGCTGAGAAGCTCCCTGATGGATTTGGTAGCCAGGAAGAGCTGGACAAGGCTAGAAAGCTCCTCGAGCGTGAAAAGAAGTCTGCTGCTCGAGAAGAGGAGCGTAGGAAGAACGATCCTGAGTACGCAGAGCGCCTAAAGAAGATGGATAGGCTTAAGCGTGCCAAGGACAAGATTGTCCTACGCAAAGCTGCAGAAGCAAAAATCGTAGCAACAGACCAGGAGATCGAAGCAGAGCTCAAGGCAATGGAAGCAAGGGCTCGGAAGTAACGAAAGTACTCCTGATTGATAGCAGTGCTAACAGTCAAGTGATGATGTACTGAGAGGGTAGCAGGGTGGACTGATCCTTCCCCTGCTACCCAATCAGAAAGGACTTAAGGATGAGCGAACCAGTTAGACTTTTCTTTACAAGAACCTCAGAAGCCTGGGATTGTCCCAAGAAGGAGTACTGGAGAAACAACAAGTGGCTAATCCCCACAGGGATAAATCCCAACTTTACCCGTGGAAGTTATGTCCATGAGGTAATGGAGCATGCTGTTGCTCATGGGCTTGCAAATCCAAGTGCAGAGGATGAGGAACGCTTTGCCATAGGTCTCTCTAGATCAGAGAAGGCACATACACTAGTTGCTCCAGAAGATCATGAAATGGCTCGGGCAATGGTGTTTGGCTTATGGAAGCTTGTCAAGGACCAACACATTATAGAGGTAGAGAAGACCTACGAGTATGAAGGCAAGACCTCTGATGGGATTCCTTACATATGGACTCTCAAAGCTGACAGCATGATTAAAGAGATGTATGGGATATGGCAGGGGGAGTATAAGACAACTAAAGTCTATTCTTCAACTATTCAAAACTTCTATCACAATGGCATTCAACCTTGGTGCTACCTTTGGTTCCTTGTCCAAATGGGTCTTCACAAGAACCTTCAAGGAGTAAGGTTGTTTGTTGCATCCAGGCCTTTAAAAAACAAGCCAAAAGGGATGACTTCAATCCCTCCAAATGCTGTGAAAGAAGACATCCCAATGAACAGGGATAACCTCTTTAAGGCTCAAGAGTACATTGAGGATTCTGTAAGACACATTCACCGCCTCACTGAGACAGGTGTTTACCCAAAGAACCGTAATGCCTGCCTTGACTATTATGGTGAGTGTTCCTATGCTCCTCTTTGTGCCCCAAGAGTAGAGAACAATGAAGAGTATCTACAGGGGGTTGTTAAGAATCTCTTTAAGAAGGAAGACCCAGAAGACCATCTAAAGAAGAAGGAGGAGAAAAAAGGATGAGTACAATCATAGCTTGTGAAGAACCCAACTGTGGCTTTAACCTTCGAGGCCAGTGTACCGCTATGGCTATAGCCTTCAGAAAAACTGAGTACGATGATGGGACTGAGGGTTTCCATTGTGGTATGGAGCATGAGAGGCCTGAAGGAGAGGATAAGAAGAGCAGGTCAACATTAGGAGCTCCTATAGGTGGGTCCCGACTGAGTGAGTCTCCCCCAAGGAACCGTTAATGGGTTCCAACATCGAAAAGGATGGGGAGTACTTCATAACCCTTTCCCCAGATGAGATTGTTAAGCAATGGGTTTGCTTGTTCTATGGAGGGTCTGGTACACAAAAGACTCGAACCGCTGCTCAGTGGCCAAACCCAATGTTTCTCTCTTGTGAAAGGGGACAGTATGGAGGACTACTCTCTGCTAGAGAGTTCTCTCCAAAACAAGTAGTTATCAAAAGTTGGGATGAGTACCTAGCAGTCCTCCCAAAGCTACAAGCAGGGGCAGGTGTTGATTTTAACACCCTTGTCCTTGACTCTGCCACAGCCATGCAGCAGTTTATAATGAGAGACATCCTCAGTGCAGCATACAGGGAAATTCCTCAATACGAGGATTGGAACCTTAATGCTAACCGGATGAGAACTCTCATAAACACCCTTAGCAATCTCAACTGCCACCTTATTATGATTGCTACAGAGCAGATTACCCAGGATGGCTACTCAAAAGAAATAAAAGGCCTCCCAAACCTGCCTGGTAAACTCGCTGCGGAACTTCCACCTGCTACAGATCTTTGCTTGCACTTCTCAGCAAGGAGTCAATTCACAGCAGATGGAAAACAAGAGACAATATTCTTGATGCACTCAGTGCCTACAAGTATGTGGGCTGGGAAAGATTGTTCTGGCTTTCTCCCAGCGGAGATGGCAACCAAAACAGGTGAGTCAACTTTTAAGCACCTGGAAAAGCTCTTTACCTAGGAGGTAAAAAGACATGAGAGTAGTTATTACAAAAGAGTCCATATCAGGGCAGGATCCAGTACCAGCAGGGATTTACCAAGCGAAGTACAATAACCATTCCCTTAAGGATTCCAAGGCAGGTAATCCCACCATCTGGTTAACCTTTGTTCTTGAAACCCAGGGCGCAAACCCAGAGATCAAGACCATTGGTAAGAAGGTAGTGGATAACATTACCCTTACCGAGGATAGTCTATGGAGGGCAAACGAGCTCTACAATGCTGCTACAGGAGAGGACCTCCCTCAAAGGGCCTTTGAGACAGAGGAGGAGTTCACAGCTTTCCTTGTAGCTGCTCTTCAGAACAAGCCTCTTCTCTTAGACATAAGCATAGGTGTCTATAAAGGCAAGCCCAGGAACAGTATCGACAGCTTCTCAACTCCTCAGGTTTAGAGGGGTTTAATGATAGGCCCATGCCTCTGGCCCGTTGAGGGTGATGCGCGAACTTTGGCATGGTACTAGGTGGCTGGTGTAGGAGGGGTAGTGATAGAATCCCCGAAACTTCGGCAACGATAGCTTGGATGCTTTCCTCGGCTCATTATTTGAGATGCCCTTGGGAAGCCGAGCCAGCCACCAACTTAAAGGGGGACAGATGGAAGACAGAGTTCTTACAATACTTCTCTTGATTATACTTGGGTGGTTTGGGGGATTTCATCATCATTACTTAGCAACTAAAGACCTTACCTTCAAGGATAACATGATAAGAACGGAATACATAATAACTAAAAGAATCCTTGAAAGGGAAATACTAAACTATCATACACTAGTTGACTTACAAGAGGATATAGTAAAAACTGAGATCAAGAGGAGGTTGCAAAGTGAAAATTGTATATAAGTATGAAGTTGGGAGATTGGTGGATATACCTACAGACCATTACATCCTCAAAGTAGGAGTTCAAAGAGGAACAGTTTATCTTTGGGCTCTTGTAAACACAGACTCACCAAAGGTACAAAAGGACTTCCGTCTCTGGGGCACTGGTCAAGAGATTAACAAAGGCTTAAAAGTTGACCATATAGGAACTTGTATTGACTACCAATCACCTCAGAAGTATGTCTGGCATGTCTTTGAGGTGTTCAAATGAGAGTAGCTAGAAGCTTTCACTTTGATGGAGCACATAAACTAGCCAATTCCCATGAAGGGAAATGTGCAAACCTCCATGGGCATACCTGGAAGCTTACAGTCTCTCTTGAAGGGGAGATAGATTCAAGTACAGGTATGGTAATGGACTTTTCAATCCTCAAGCCTATAGTTAACAACATAGTGAAAATGCTTGACCATAGATATTTAAATGACTTCATCCCCAACCCAACAGCAGAAAACCTTGTTGATTGGTTTGCTAAAAAACTAATCCCAAAGTTCGAGCCAAAAGATGTAAACGACCCTCTTAACAACCTTTACTCTTTAACAATTAAACTCCAAGAGGGTGAGGGAGGTTGGGCTGAGAACACCTATGGCCTTTTCCCTGCTCAAGAGGACTCTTCTGGATGAATAAAAAGGCTCGGGAAAGAGAAGTAGCTAAACACATTCGAGGAGCTTTGAAAGCCATGGGGTATGACCTTAGAGACCCAGACTTGAAAAGAACCCCTGAGAGAGTTGCTAAGACCTGGGTTGAAGAGATGGTTCACATAGAACCCCCAAAGAACGTCTTGGCTGCTTTTCCAAAGAAAGGCTATAAACAAATGGTAGTAATCCATGGGCATGAAGTTTGGACAAGGTGCCCTCATCACTTGGAGCGGGTGAGAATGATTGTTTCAATAGGATACATTCCAGGAAAGAAAGACCTTATCCCAGGACTATCCAAACCAGTAAGATTTGCAGATTACATGGCAAGAGGCCTAATGCTACAAGAGGAGTTTGCAGAGAAAACTGCCAATGCTTTCTTTGAAACACTTGAACCACAAGGTGTTGGGGTTTACGTCCGGGGGTGGCATAACTGTATGCAGGCCCGAGGGGTAAGGACAAGAGCAGATGCTACTACAACTGCTTTAAGGGGAAACTTTTTAGAGGATCCATCTGTGAAAGCTGAGTTCATCCAGATGTGTCTAAGGGAGATATCACCATGAGCAAGGAACCATTTGATAAGATAGAAAACCCATCTCATTATGCTCAGCATAAGATTGAGCATATAGATTTAGTAGAAGCTTGGTTCTGTACTTATGACTACTACCTTGGTAATGTATTAAAGTACATTGCTAGGTATAGGTATAAAGGTACACCAAAGGAAGACCTTGAAAAGGCTCTTTGGTATTTGAAGAGAAGGAGAAAGATACAACCTTTCAGAATCACAGAAACTAATCAAATAGAACTCACACCAGGTGAAGTTGGTATTGATTGGGAACTACCTCCTATGATGGCTGGGGTACTTCTTTATATTTATGACTTTTTAGTTACAGGAAAAGAAGAGTATCTTGACTATGCTATTTCTGCACTAGAAGCAATAATCCTTGAATATGAAGGAGGCCCAGATGGAACAGACGAAACCTCTTCATGAAGATCTTAAAGCACTTGGGGCAAAAACAGAAGTCCCAGATACACCAAGCATAGAGACAATAGAAATCTTTCAAAACCCAGGGGTTGATGAGGTAGTTTTTGAGACAGAAGAATTCTCATCTCTCTGCCCAAAGACAGGGCAACCAGACTGGGCAAAAGTAACTATAGTCTATACTCCAATGCATAGTTGTATAGAAAGTAAGTCTCTAAAACTCTATCTGCAATCCTACAGAAGCTATAAAGGCTTTGCAGAAGCACTTGCAGTAAAGATCTCAAAAGACTTATTTGAAGCATGCAAGCCTGGTGAATTAACAGTAAGCCTTAAATTCACAGCCCGAGGAGGAGTGTCCATCTGTGCTTCCAATACTCTACAAATGTGATAAAAACAAGCTTTGTCAAACCTTGGCAAACTCCAACATAGTCCGTGGTGAGGGGAATACCCAATCCAATGGCCTTATGTTTGTTGGAGAAGCCCCAGGTGCAGATGAGAATGCTCAACTAAGACCTTTTGTTGGAAATGCTGGGGGGAAGCTTAATCAGCTATTCTTCGACTCTAATATTAAAAGGATGGATGTTTATCTCACCAACATTCTAAAATGCCATCCTCCTAATAATAGAGACCCAGAGCACTTTGAAAGGCAGAACTGCCTCCAATACTTAAGGGCAGAGATAGAGATGCTTAAGCCAAAGCTTATCATTGCTTTGGGAGTAGTTGCTTCTCAAGTCCTTACAGGAAAAGGTATGAAGTGGAGGGGAATGATTGTACCTTGTATTCTCCCTGGCCTAGAAAACTACAACGTCCTTATAACCTATCACCCCTCTTTTCTTTTTCATATGAGAACAGAGTACTCTACTGTCCTTCACGACCTCACAAAGATCCTCTACCCAAACCCAACCTATCCTGAACTCTACGAAGCAAACCCTACTCCTGAAAGGATAAGACATCTCTTCTATGAAAAGTGGAAAGGTAAAGTAAAAACTACTGACATTGAAACTTGGGGAGAGGTTAAAGAAGACGCTCTTAACCCATGGAAGGGGAAGATTATTGGAATCTCCTTCTCTGGTTCTCCAGGTGAGGCATTCTCTCTTGACCTTAATGGGATGACCTTTGAAAGATGGGCAGTTGTTAAAGAGCTCTTAGAATCAGGAGAACCTATCTGCCTCCAAAATAATACCTTTGATATTTGCTATCTACTTCTACAGCAGGGAATAAGAATTAAAAACCTTAACTGGGATACTATGGATGCTATGCACGTTATCTATAGTGATACCACAAAGAACCTTGATAAGCTACGTTCTCTCTACACCACCATTCCCCCTTACAAGCATGTCTATCAAGATAAGCAAGGACAGGTATCCCATCTACCAAAAGAGCAACTATCCAAATACTCTTGCTATGATGCTGATTCTACCTATAGAGTAATGGAAGCACAGAAGCAGATTATAACAGGTAAGCCTTTAGAAATCCTCAACCTAATCCTTGAGTATGATAAGGTTGCTGTTGACATGAGGATAAGGGGAATCCCTACAGATGAAAACGCCCTTCTCTACAATACAAGTAAACTTGTCCCACTTGCAGATGAGCTAGAAGAAAGATGGTGGAAGGATCACCAAGTGAATCTTCGCTCTCCAAAGCAAGTAGGTTCTTTCCTCTTTGATAAGTTAGAACTCCCTCCCCCAGCTGGTGCTAGAAACAAAACTGGGTGGTCCTCCAAAGATATAATCCTTAAGCAACTAGCAAGAAACATAGTCCTTGAAAAAGAGCAGAAGCTTATCAAAGAAATCCAACAGCATAGAAAACTAGCCCTTCACTTTGGAACTTTTGTAAAGGGCGTCTATGATAGAAGGGATGCTAAGGGTTTCCTACACCCAAACTGGATACCTACAGGCACTGATACAGGTCGCTGGGCTTGTCAAGACCCAAACATGCAAAACATCCCTAAGCACCTTAGAAACTTTGTCATGGCAGAGCTTGGCAAAATATTTTATATAGGGGACTATAAACAACTCGAACTTCTTGTTGGTGCTATTCTCACAGAAAGCACAGAGCTTGTTGACTTCCTTCTTGGGGGAGGTGATGTCCATGCTATGGTTAAAGATGAGATTAATAAAGTTTCTAAAGCCTCTAGGACAGAAGCAAAGGCTGTAGGCTTTGGGACTATCTATGGCTTATCCCCAACTACTATAGCAAAAGAATACAACATTGAATATTCCCTTGCCTATCAATGGCAAGAAGTTGTTAAGAAAATGTTCCCAAAGGTATTCCCTTGGCATGAGAAGAACATTGCTTTCTGGGAAAAGCACCAATATGTTGAAACCTTCTTTGGACGGAAAAAGTATTGTGAAACCGAGCTAGAAGTTCGCAATGCTGTTATCCAGGGCACAGCCTTTGATGTTGCAGGGAAGGCTCTTGTAGCTTTAAATGATAATGGGTGGAATCCCATCTGGAATGTTCATGATGAGAACTGTGCTTATTTAACAGATGAAGAAGCCTCCAAGCGCTCTCTCACAGAGTTCCAAACTGTTATGGAAACAGCTGCTCCAGAGCTTCTTCACAGGTTCCCAGTAGAGGTTGAAAAGAAGACAAGATGGAAAGAGTATGAATGGAGTGATGATGCTAAGGAGATATACGCATGACAAATATGGTTCTTGGGTTTAGGTTTAATCCTAAAAAGGATAAGGTTGTCTTGATAGAGAAAAAGAGACCTATTTGGCAAGGTGGGGATATGAATGGAATTGGTGGGCATGTGGAAAGAACTGAACACTTCCCAGATGCTATGGAGAGAGAGTTTTATGAAGAGACAGGCCTCTTTGTATCCCATGCAAAATGGACACAGTTTGTTACCTTAACAGATAAAAAGCTTTTCAAGCTTCATTGCTTTTATTCTTTTGGAGCAATAGATGCTGTTAGATCAACTACAGATGAAGAAGTCTTCAAGGTAACTGTTAGTTCTTTGGGCTTTCAGAAGCTAGTAAAACATATTGATTGGCTTGTTCCAATGGCTAGAGAGAAGGTTCATATAACTTCATTAGTTGTGATAAGAGGGAATGGCCAAAATGCCAGAGCTTAAAAAGGTTGGGGTATCAGGATGGATGCACAGCAAAACTGAACATTGCTTTGTCTGCCAAGTATCTGCTCCAGTAACAGAGTCAATAGCTATTATAAACACTATCAGGGTCTCAGAGATAGAATATAGCTCTTATGGCCTTGGCACAAATGTTGCTGTTGGAGCTAATGAGAATATAAAGGCTCAGGCCTTTCTTCGCGCTAAAATAGAAGAAGCAGTAGAAGAGTTACAAACTATTATGAACCAGTTAACTATAAAGGAGAAGTGATGAGTGATAAGCATGAAAAGAGACCAGAAGTCCTTTTTGGTCCTACTTATGAAATCTTTACAGGTTGTGGGAAGCTTTTTGTAACCCTTAACTACCTTGAGGGCGTACCCTATGAAGTTTTTATGTATATGGGTAAAGAGGGTGGTTGTGCCTCCTCCCAAGCGGAAGCAATTGGTAGATTAACCACTCAAGTATTTATACATAAAGGAACTTTTGATGAAGTAATTAGAGAACTTAGAGGAATCAACTGCACTCAAAGAAATAAAGATAGACCTTCATGTGCAGATGCTTTAGGACAAATCTTAGAAAAAGAAAGGAGTAAAACTCTTGCTGATAGCCATGGAGATTCCGGAACCTCACCTTCTGGAACTGAGTGAGCATACAGACTTCGACTATGCCCTTGCTCATAAGGTTCTAGAATTTGGAGCTAAGAGTAGATATGCTACCTTTTACAAACATCAAGCTGCTACAGGAAGAACCGTTTGGCTTGACAATAGTGCTCATGAGCTTAAAGAGCCTCTTAAGCTTAAAGACATCCTCAAAGCAGCAAAGATGATTAACGCTACTCACATTGTTCCTTTTGAGGTGAGAGATGATGCTAGGCAGACCTGGCACCATATCCAAGAGGCAAAGGAAACAATAAAGAAGAAAGGCCTTCCTTATAAGATAATAGGTAGTTGGCAAGGGCATAAAAAGGAACTCTGGCATCTCCTAAAGCACTGTGATGAAGTTGCCTTACCCTTTGATCGCCCCCGGACTATTTGCGTAGATAGAAGTAACTCAAAGTTTTTCCATTACTTTGGGTATCGCTCTTTGGATGAGATAAGACGTCTCACCCCAAAGAGCATCGACACATCTATGCCTATCCGTGCTGCTCTTTATGGGATTGACCTTACAACCCGAGAGAGGCGTCCTAGGACTGATTTGCTAGACTTTACAGCAAAGCTTAGTGACCAAACTCTCAACCAGGTTGTGGCCAATATAAAACTCATGAGGGAAGCAGCCAAAGATGAGAGATAGAAACACTGGAAAACTTCTACATGAAATAGACCCTGTAGGTAAATTAATACCTGTCAGAGGCTTTTTCAGGGATTGGTACGACTTGGGAAAAGAAGGCGAGATATGTCCAAGGTTTTTCTTCTTTGTAGCAGCAACTGTTCTTGGGTCTGTGGTTAACAGGAAGGTATGGTTTCAAAGAGGAACAGTTGAAACCTTTCCTACCCTCTACCCAAACCCATGGATTATACTTGTTGCTCCTCAAGCAAAGGGACACAAATCAGCTTCTCTAAGGATAGGTAAAAGGATGCTTAATAACCTTCCTCTATATGCTAAGCCTAGAGTTCTTGCATCTAAACTAACTCCTGAGGTACTATGCAAAAACCTTGCCTCTACACCTATCCCAGAAAAGTATAAAAAGATGCAGGGTATAAGTCATGCCCTTTTAAAAGAGTCCGCTACAGCACTTTTATATAGCTCTGAACTAAGTGTCCTTCTGGGAAGAGAAAAGTACATGACAGGAATGATTCCTCTACTCACAGACCTTTATGACTGCCCAGATGAGTGGGAGACATCTACTATAACCAGAGGAGATGATGTTCTCTATAATGTTTGCTTAACAATGCTTGGAGCATCTACCCCTCAGTGGATGCAGCGCATCCTTCCAGATGATGCTTTTGCTGGTGGGTTTATGTCTAGGATTCAGCTAATAACCATGCCTGCAGGCTGGGACCAAGAAGAGCCAGACCCACCTCCAGCACCTCCTCAAACAGTTGAAAGGATTATAGGTGCACTTTCAGCTTTACACAATGTCCAAGGGGAGATGAAGTGGGATGAAGAGGCAAAGGAGTTCTTCTTTGACTTTTACCATAAAAGAAGAATAGCATCAAGAAGCCTTACAGGTGCAGTAGAGGCTTATAGAGAACGCAAACCTGATCACTTGTTAAGATTTGCTATGCTCTTACAGTTAACTTACACCTTTGATGAGCTTATCTTAAAGAAAGGTTCCTTGGAACAAGCACTGAGAATCTTAGACGCTGTTGAGAAGGACTCTGAGGCTGTAGTTGATTATGTCTCTACTCCTATCAGGATGCGTCCAGCACAAGCAATGCTTGAAGCATTAAGAGTGAATGGAAGACTAACCGAGGGAGAACTTATCCAAAAGACCTTCAGAGAGATGAGTCACCCAAGAGACATAGAAGCAACCTTAACAATGCTAAGAGAAGGGGAGATGATAAAAATGATAACGTATAAAGGAAAGGTTGGATATGAACACTCTTTCAAGGGGTAAAGCAATTGTTTGCTTCTCAGGTGGACAGGATTCAACTACTTGCCTCTTTTGGGCATTAGATGAGATCTCAGAGGTTAAGGCTGTATCTGTTGACTATGGCCAGCATCATAAAAGAGAACTTGAAGCACAAAGCATAATAGCTAAGATGGCAAACGTAGAGCATGTAGTTCTAGATATGCCATTCCTTAGACAAATCGGAGGAGGTGCTTTAACAAGTGAAAAGATTCCTTTCAACCATGACCATCCTGTTCTACAAGACTTACCTTCTACTTTTGTGCCTTATCGTAACCTGTTTCTTTTATCTGCTGCTGCTGCTTTGGGTCTTAAACTTGGGTATCTCAATTTGGTGGCCGGGGTTTGCGAGACCGATTATTCGGGCTACCCAGACTGTAGACGAATATTCATCGACCATTTGGAAGCGACTCTTCACCAAGCTCTAGGAGGAGTGCCTGGGACTAGAATCAAAATCCATACACCTTTAATGTACCATAAGAAGCAGGATACAGTAAGAATGGCAAGAGCTATGCCTGAGGCATGGGAGGCCTTAGCCTTCACCCATACCTGCTATACAAATGACTACCCTCCATGTGGAGTTTGTAATGCTTGTAAGTTAAGAGCTATTGGATTTGAGAAGGTTGGGGTTAAGGATCCACTAATTGAGAGATGGGAACAGGAGGAGGAGGATAATGCTTAAACATAGTAAAGTTGTCCATGCTGCAACTATTGGAGATGCTTGGAGAGAAGCAATGCAGCTTTGCATAGCAGAAGGATGGGACTTTGTAGGTAAAGGAGGAAGTTACCCAGGTCAGATTAGAAGGCAACTAAATAGGGTAATGATTGTTATTGACCAACCATGGACACGACCTCTTTCTCCTATTATGCCTCCAGGACTTCCTGGTCCTACTAATGATGAGAAGATAGAGAACTACTTTGCCAATTACATAATGGGAGCAGAGATGGCAGAGAATGAAGTCTATACCTATGGTACTTTTATTACTGCTCAGGTAGACCGTGTCATTGAACTTTTGGATAAAGCTAAAGGAAACACAAACCAAGCTTGTATAGCTATTGGTGATGCTTCTACCACCTTCCTTGGTGATCCACCCTGCCTACGAGTAGTATCTTTTAAGGTAGTAGAAGGGCACTTAGAGATGTCCGTATTCTTTAGGTCATGGGATCTATATACAGGATTCCCAGAAAACCTTGGAGGATTACAACTTCTTAAAGAATATGTAGTTGAGCAGTTAGAGCTACCTGTCCTCGATGGGCCTCTAATTGCTTACAGTGATGGCCTTCACATCTACGAGCAGTATTTCGAGATTGTGAACTCTCTTAATATTAACAAGATACCAATGGAGGACAAGGATGAACCAGGAAGACTTTAACGAGGTAGTAGAAGATAGGACAAGGCAGATAATAGAAGTATTAACTGAAAAGGCTAAAGAGTACTCAAGTGATACAGACCGTCTACATAACTTTAAGGTAGGCGCTGCCTTACTAGGAGTTAGTCCAGAAAAGTATGCTTGGTTCTTGTCTGTCAAGCATTTAGTATCCATACAGGATACAATAGATGCTATTGATGAGGAGTTTCCCTCACAGGAGTATGTAAATGAGAAGTTTGGCGATGCTATTAACTACCTTATCCTTCTTGATGCTCTTATTAGAGAGAGGAGGTCAGGTGACTAAGTTTTGGGAACTACTCTCTGCTATAGAAGACACAAATAGCAGGTCAGATAAGCAATACTACCTTGGGCAACTTCTAGATGAAGTCCCATGGTTTGAGGATATGCTTAAATACACCCTTGACCCTGATATGGTCTTTAATCTTATAAAGATAAGAGAACCAGAGTCAGGAGACGAAGACCTTTCCAAAGAAGCATGGCTTCAATGGAAAAACATCCTTGATCAACTTGAGGCAAGAGACATCTCAGGCCTTCATGCAGAGGATGTAGTTGTTAATTATCTTACTGGGTTCCAGGTTAAGGTTCAAAACCTATTCCTTAGAATCATGAGGAAGGATCTAAAATGTGGCCTGGGAATAAAAACAGTAAATGCTGTAAGGGAAATCATCTCAGAGTTCCTTGTCTGCCTAGCAGAGCAGCATGAGGACTATCCTGATATACAATACCCAGTAAGGATAGAACCAAAGATTGATGGGTACAGATGTGTTATCTTAAGAGAACATGGAAATGTTCAACTCCTTTCTCGCTCTGGAAAGGCTCTAGACTTCCCCCACCTAAAAGCAGAGTTTGAAGCCATGCCTCTTGATAATACTATGTTTGACTCTGAGATCTGGCACATAGATGGCTTCCAAGCCTTTCAAAAGGTTGCAAGGTCTCAAAGGATAGACAGAAGCACGCTTGCAGATAAAGTCTTTTGTTCTATCTTTGCCCAGATGGATATTGCATACTTTAAGAGAAGGATGAATCCTATGTATTCGAGTGTGGGGTGGCCTTCTGAGCACAAGCATATCCAACAGATAGAGACACAGATAGCATATAGTGAAGGGGACCTTTATAGCTTCTATGCTCATTATTTAGCCAAAGGCTTTGAAGGGATAATGATAAAGGAGCAAGGGGATTATTATGAGTTTAAAAGGACTAAGAGGTGGCTTAAGCTTAAGCCGGTTAAGGATGCTGATTGTAAGATAACTGGCCGCTATCGAGGAGAAAAAGGAACTCGGCTGGAAAATACTTTTGGAGGGTTTACAGTTGTTCATCCCAATGGTGTTCCTACAGATGTTGGTGGTGGATACTCAGATGATGAGCGGGACCGATTTTGGTCCCAACCAATACAAGACCTTTTAGGATTAAAGGTTAAGGTACTTTTTCAAAACCTTACAATAGCTGGGGTTATGAGATTCCCAAGGTTTAAGGAGGTGGTGGAGTGATAACAGGTACAGAGGTACTTAATCTAGTAGCAAAGCAAATGGCAATACCTCTTAAAGGGATTCGTAGTAGTGATTCTCTAAAAGAAGATCTTGACATGGATAGCCTTGATATAGTTGAGCTTGTTCTTGCCATTGAGGAAAAATATAAAGTAACAATCTCTGATGAGGCTATAGATTCTATCTATTCAGTAAGAGACCTTATTTGCTTTCTAAAAGGAAAAACAGATGGAAACTAAACCAATCCTCTACAACATAAACGAGACCTTCTACAGCATCCAAGGTGAAGGGTATTGGACTGGAAAGGCAATGGTTTTTCTACGCCTTGCAGGGTGTAACCTTAAATGTGCTTTTTGTGATACCTCAAGCCTAACAAGGTTCTCTGGTACAGCAGAGCACATTGTCCTCTTCATAAAGAACAGTTGGCCCACAGCAGATACTGTTTGCATCACAGGAGGGGAGCCTACCATTCAACCAATTAATACTTTAGTGAGTGTACTAAGAAGTGATGGGTACCGAATCCATATGGAGACAAATGGTACTCATCTAATGGAGCATAACCTAAAGCATATTGATTGGACTACTTTATCACCAAAAGAAACACAAAGGGATCTACCAGAAGAAGTATACCACGCTGTCAATGAGATAAAGTGGCTTCAAGGAGTTGGGCCTTATATAAAGATTGACTTAGTGAGAGACATCCTTTTCAGCAGCCCAACTATTAGACACTTCATTCAACCTATACAAGATGATAGGTACCAAGAGAATCTTGCTGAGAGTCTTTACATGGTGAAAACCTTTCCTGAGCTTTTCCGTCTCAGCATCCAAACCCAGAACTATTTAGGGTTCAAGTAGTTTAGCAGCGTCCACGACCATACCAGGAACAGGAGATAAAGGACTCCTAAGAGTACGTTCAACTTGACTCTCTTCTTCATATAAAGCCTCAAGCCTTTTCTCGTAATAGTTATAAAGCTGGTCAGTTATAAAAGGTGGAATATCCAATCTCCCAGCACTTCTAAACGCAGCTTTTATATCTTTAGCCTGTCTCTTCTTTCCTCTCCAGAACCTTACCTCATTCAAATCCTCATCAATGGGTACAACTTTAAACCCACCAAGCCCAGCAGCATGCTGACCCCAAGTTTGTGCACCAGGCTTATCCGCAGCAGTTTTGTAAAGCCTACTCCATGTCTCTCCCATAAAGGCAGGCATCATTTGTTTCCAAACATGCCCAGTTCCCTTAGCAAACTTCATTCCCCCACTATCCCAGTCATTATAGATAGGAGCACCAGAGAAGGTCTTGTTGTTCATTAACTCACCAGAGACGGTAATCATTGGGTTTCCAATAATAGACCTTAACCCAAATACCCCCTCAGAATCAATATCACTTAGATCACCAAAGCCTGGCACCATCCAGGTAAGGTTCATCATCTGGAGGCGATCCTTAGAATCCCTAGTAGGCATCATCATATGCCAGCCATTCTTTTGCCACTCTGGCATTACTTCTTTTATACCCTCCCACTCACCATCTGTAATACCCATCTTGTCTGCAGCTATTGCAGACATAGCAGTTGGGATAGCTGCCCATTTAGAAAGCCGCCAAGGATGGTTCTTCATTGTCTCAAAGAATAAAGGCATTATCTTAAAGGTCCAAGTTGCAAATGGAGAGATTGTAGACCTAGCAAGTTTAAGAGCAGGTGTTACCTCTCCATAGTTAAAAGTCCACTTTACAGCGTCAAGGGCTGCTTCCGAGGCATCCATTCCTAGTCTTTTGTTATCAATATACTTTGCTAGTTTAGCCCATGTCTCTACCATCTGGTAATTCTTAATCATGAACCTCATAGGAGGGACTTTATGGGTAAACGCATACTCCATGTAGTCCCAGATGGAACTATCCCACTTTAAGGCCTGTGGGAGATAATGTGTCTCCACATCTGTAAAGGTTGTAGCTACTCCTGTATGCTGTCTGAACTCTTTAAGGATACCAGAAGATCCTTTACCTTTCATCTCCCGAGCGAGGATCTGCCAAGATTCTCTATAAGGATTATGAGCAAGCCTTGGGTCAAAGGCTTTATAGAATGGTAGACCTCCCCAATCATTGGTTCCTATGTTAGCCATGGCATTTCTTATTTGTGAGGGGACTCTTAGCACAACCTTACCAAGTTTCCAGGGGCTTAGGAAGAACCTATTATACATTTTCATCGTATCGCCTGTAACGTGTTCAAGTGCTACAAGCCCATCATTCAGGTCCTCTGGGACGTATAAATCCTTAAATTCGCCTTTGTATCGCCTCACATACCCAGGTAATGGGCGTTCTGATGCGAGGCCTGGTATTGATTTTAGCTTCTCAAAAAGTACCATCTCTTCTACAGCAGCAGCCATTCTAGGAATAGCTTCCATTGTGTATCCAGAGACGCTGTATAGATCCCTTGCCATGTCTCTTATCTCATCTGAGTATGTTGGGTTGTTGTAGATCTTTTTTAATCCTTTGTTTAGCGAAGCTCCAGAAGCATCTTCCTTTCCTAGAACCTTCAACTCATCCATTACACTCTTAAAGTGTTTAGTAGAAAGGATAGCACCTTTAGAAGCAAGCTCTTCTTCAAATCTCATCTGTAGATTATCAACTATTTTAGAATGCCTAAGCTTGTTTAGTTGGCTTGAATCTTCAACTCCAAGAAGCTTCCATTCTTCAACTGCAGCAGTAGCTTTATGAATAGCCTGCCTTTCCTTAAGAGGAAGCTTTAAGTAATCATCAAAGTCTAGTAAAGAGCTAACAGAGTAATTTCCTCTTTTAAAGTTTTCTAAAAGAACCCTCTTCCCAGGAGCACTAAGCAGATCTATCTCATCCGCCATCTTGTTTGTAGCTTGTCTTGCTAGAGAAGAGTATCTTTCTTTCTTTCTCATAGCCTCAGAGGCTTGTCTATACTTTCCACCTTTTTTATGAAGCCTTTCTTCAGCTGTAAAGAAGACACTCTTTAGCTTACCTTCAGGAGAACCTAAAGGACCTCTAAGAGGCTTTGGAATGATTGGGATGTTCATAGTTTTCTGGAAAGCCCACTCAGCAGGCCTCCACATCATTTCCCACATTTGTTTAGAGCCTGCTAAGCCAGAGTACAAAACCCCACTCTCTTTTGCTAGTGCCACTTTCTTTGCTCCTTTGAAAGCTTTAAGAGGACCAGATGCTAATCCAGCCCCTCCAAGGTAAAGAGCGCCCATACCAAGAGTGAAGTCGCTATAGTATTCCTCAAAAGTTCTTCCACCAGTTACTACTCCCCTTGCACCTTCAAAGATAAGATCAGAAGCAATCACTGTTGCTATCTCAGAAGCAAATCTTTTCTTAAAGGTATCCTTAGAACCGAACTTAGCAGCCTTACCAAGCATAAGACTCATTGTATCTTTGTCCATAGCCATTCGCTTCATTCTGTTCTGGACAACCTTTTCTAAAGCAGGCCTAGCAAGTTTCTTCATCCCCTTCCTTAAAGCTTTTCCTTTACCAGGAGGGGTGCCTACAGCTATAGATGCTAGGTCAGCCATATCCATAACCTTACCGACTTTGTTAAGAGTTGCATATACAGCAGTCCAACCTCCCATATGAACAGCTATGTCTTTTATAAGCTGGTTATTCCCAAGTCCCATCTCAAGCATCTCTTCATCTGTTAGAGGTGGTCCGTCTCCTCTTTCAGATTCTTTATACCTTGCATAGACTCTCTCTTCAGGGGTTATCAAAGGCTGCTTAAAAGCACTTGGATCAGCTTGAGCTTCTAGAACCGGTTGCCTCTCAAGAGCTCCAGTAATAGGATTTCGCTTCTCAGGCAAAGAAGCACGCTTAGCACTTAGCTCCTCCTCTTTTCTCTGCTCTTGATATCTTATAATCTCTTCACGAGTTGGCATTTAGCCTCCTAGAGATTTAGCGAGGGAGTTTATCTTTCCCATTAATTGAGCGTCTTCGAGCATCTCTGGGTCAATCCTGGACCCGCCAGGCATTTGCTGTCCTTGCATCTGCTGAGGCATTGGGCCTCTAGGTCCCATTGGTTGCCCCATCTGCATTCCAGGCCCACCAGGCATTGAGGGCATTCCAGGTCCTTGAGGTCCTCCTGGCATAGCTGCAGGAGTGGGTCCAGGGGGCTGGTTCATCATACCTGCAGGTGATGGTCCTCCTCCTACCTTGTGCCTTTTGATAAAACCCTCTGCTTGCTTCTTTGATATAGCTGTTTTAGGCTTTGGCGTCTTTGCCATTGTTACCTCCCAAAGGGTTGAGTTTGAGGCATGTTTCCCATATTTAAAGGTTCTTGTGGAGAGGCCTCAGCACTTCCACCTCTACCCCATGTCCATGGTTTGAGTAATGAACGCCCTGGCTTTTGAGGAGCAGCTTTAGCAGCCTTCTTTAAATGAACATGAACTTCCATGCCTGGGATGGGTGCTCTTTGCATAGCATAGAAAATATTCTGTTCATATTCTCCAGCCAAGTACAGATTCTCCTCAGTATCATATACCCTATAATCCTTAGCCCATTCTCCTTTTGAAAGAGCTACAACTCCCTCTATAACAGATGGGCTAATAGAGCGCCTGTTTGCTTTGGCTGAATCTACTACAGTTTCTACAGCAGTACTAATTATAAAATTAGCTGCTTGAGGAGACCTCTCCCTTGTCTCCCAAACATTTTTATCAAGGAGAGTTGTCTCTGCTCTCTTGACATAAGAAGTTCTTAGAGATTGGGCATACCCAGCTATTTCAACAGATGCTTTTTTATCATCTTTGTGTACTAGAGCTAGGTTGTAAAGGCGGGTTACCTCTCCTGTTATCTTTCCTCTTAATTCAGCACGATAAGAAACGTTTCTAGAGTCATAAAAGTCTTTAGGATTTTCACCAAGCTTCGCCATTGAAGCACTAAGCTCAGTGACTAACTTATCAGCAGCTAAGTATGTCTCCTTAGCCCTTTCAAGATAAGAGGTATCCTCTTTAACAACCTTAGCACCTTCCTTTGCTACTTCCTTCTTTTCCTCAAGCTCAGCAAGCTCCTTTTCCCTTTGCCAAAGGAGATCATTTTCATACTCAAGAGGACCTGCATGTTTACCTCCAGGCTTTGTAACCCTTGCATACTCCTGACTAATCCTCTGTGTTCTTGAAGGAGCCATCATAGGAGCAAAGGAAGGATAAAGGGAGGAGGTTCTTTCTGTAACCTTACCTTCCTCACCAAAGTGTACACCGGTCTCCCCTCCCATTTCTCTTACCAAAGCAGCTTTCTCTTCGGTGAGAAAAGTAGTAGGAGTCTTCTTTGTGTTAAAGTACTTCTTTATCAGCTCCTCATTATCCTTCCAAGCCTTGCTACTTGTAAGCATTACCTTATCCTCATCAGGAGTACTTAGATACTGATCTACTAACTGTGCAGCTTTGTTACTATCCCTAGTCTCCTGTTCAGTCTTCTCCTTCTCCTCACTAGCTCTCCTCCTCGCTTCCTTATTCTGAAAGCCTCTGAGAAAAGCATCGGCAATAGGAGTAGGTCTATACTTAGCTTCGCCTAGATTAACTATGGGTGCCGTTGGCATTTTCTCCTCCTATAGTTCCTCTGCCCATTTTTCGGTGTAAGCTTCTGCACCTTTACCAATCATCTGCTCTAGAAGACTCTGCCTTCCAGGTACACTTTGAACAGCGTAAGAATATGGTGAGATATTTAAACTTTCCATAATAGCCTTCCAGTAAGGAGAGCCAGTTGGATCAAACTCTCCATCTACCATTTGACCTGAACCCCATCTCCACTTATCTTCTTGCCTCTGAGCATCTGTTTGAGACAAGCCAAATTGGTAGGCTACATCTGCTGCCTTTTGGTATTGTGGATACATAATCCCTTGGTATTGCATTTGCCTTGCTCTAGCAAGGTTAGCAGTTAAATCTGCTTCACCTGACAACCTCCCAGTTGATCTAAACCCAGAACCAGCATTCCTAGCCCTGAATTCATCCATAGCCTTTTGGTCCATCTGTTCCATCTCTGGAAGCATTGCTGACCAATAGTCTTCAGAAAAAGACATATCAGGAGCAATTGACATCTCCCCTGTGAGAGGGTCAATCTGGACTCCTTGTATTCCAAGAGCACTTTGCATCTCTGGCCCATAATCATCAAAACTAAAAGGTGCTTGAGGACCAGGCTGCATGAACTGACTCATAAGCTGCTGCATATACATCTGCATCATTTGCTGCTGCTCAGGTGTCATTGTTGGTAGCTGTTCAGTATTTATAGATGGGCCTTCAGTATCAAACAAAAAGCTCCATGCATCTCCTACTGGCCCTGAATCAAAAAGTCCCATTTTACCCTCCTTATTTAAAGTTCTCTTGTCTGGAACCTGTAGTATCAAGTTTTATATGAAAGTCTAATTCCATTAGACCTACAGCACTAGCAAAGTCATTAGCTACAGTTGTATCTCTTTCAATGTATCCTCCAAGTATTGAGCTTATAGTTTTACCCTCCCCAGCAGGTTCACCTATGTCTGAGTAGATATGTACATTTGAAAAGCCTGTTATGTCTATTGTAGAGGTTAAGGAAATATCTGGAGTTGCCAAAACAGCTCCTGCAATATTCATCCATTGAATCTCAATATCCCACTTAACATTAACGTCTGCACCTGCAGGCTCTGAAGGGGTTATCCAATGGATATGAGCATCTATATCTGTTCCTTCATAGTACCCATGTGGCACCTGAGTAATAAAATAAGCCCTTTGAGATGGATTAGAGGCAAAGCTAATAACAGGAAGATCTCTGTATATAGCTTCTGTAGCAGCTACACCTCCACCAGCAGCAGGCCTTATAGTAGTAGCAGCAACTCTCATATCATCCCAGACATACACCTGGCCTGCAGTTCTTAAAGCCTGCTGCATTTTCCAGTAAAGAGCCAAAGCCTCATGATCAGTTATTAACTGTTCCATTTGAGGCCCAACTTCAACCCAAGTGTTAAACATTACCTTTCCCTCTCTCTGTACCAGAGAATAACTTCTCTAATAGAAAGCTCAACCTCTGGTAGTGTAAACCTGAACCTTACATTCTCTGCAGTGAAGTTTAAGCTGAACTTTAAAAGCTTGAAGCTTGTTTGAATGGTCTTAGTCCCTCTTGAGATCCAAGTAGACCCACCATCAATGGAATAGTCAAGAGTAAGAGAACCTGATCCTTTTGCTTCAATCCATATCCAGCCATATCTAGTACTTGGAGCAAAGGAGTAATCTTTTGTAGTGTAATAAGAAGGTTGAATAGTCCCATCATCAGAGATGACCTTAGCATCCATTTGGAGGACCTTAGCATCATCACTATTCTCTGTTCCAAATAGGTGAAGCTTTTGCCCAGCACCTAGTTGTTTAGCATCCCAAATAGCAGTCATCTCTGCCCAGGTGGTTGTTCCATCTCCTACTGTTGCCCAGGTATCAACTGTATCCTCTTCCCAGGACCCAGCACAGTATACAGGAACACCTGTATCTTTCCTCCACCATGCACCAGTCTTTAGATTATAGCGAAAGATATTTGTTGGAACTGTTTCTCCTGATAAAGGAATAGCAATCCAGTATTCATTAAGGTCTGGAACATATACCCCAACACTGTTTGCAGCAGCATCCATATCCATCTCACTGTTGACGCCAAAGAGGAGAGGATAGAGCTCTTTAGTTATATCCTCCATTGTCCTTCCATTAAAGATATATATTCCATCTAGGAAGAGTCCAATGACAGAGTTATAGTAATCAACGAGAGACTTTCTAGCTAGTAATCCGCCCTGTTGCTGGATAGGTGATGGGTAGAATATATTAGGATATCCAACATAGGATACTTGGTGGATAGAGCTACCTTTAAAGACAAAGATTGTATCAAGAATCATTCTCATTCTAAGGATTCTATCCGGAGTGTCTTTTATATCTAGGCCCCCACTATTATTACTTCCCCAGGTCTCAGGGGCATCTGTATCAGACCAACGGAGCCTTGTTGGATAAGCTACCCCATTCTCTGTAGTAGATCCAAAGACAACATATTGGTAGTAGTTAATAACTTCCTCAGCAAGGAAAGATGTATAAGCAGCTTGTATACCATCAAGGTCTGCAAAGTTCCCAGTTCCTGTATACTTTTGAGGGTTGTTAACTGAGTCAGTTTTTACAAAGAGATCATTAGCTACACAAGCTGAGACATACAAATCTGGGTTGTTATTTACTGTAAGGGGTGTTCCAAGAGCCCCTTTAGAATCCCAAGCTCCAGCGTTATACTGACGATTGGAGGTATCTGTTAGTAGAAGAAGTCTATTAGTTCCACTTGATGTATAAAACTCAAAGAGGCCTAAGGGTAGCTCATCTGTTACAACAGTAGAGGTTAACTCAGTAAGACCAACACTTCTCCTAAGCTCTCCTCTATATAACTCTACATTCTTACAATCAGGAGAACCTCCATCTTTGACTAAGATCCCTGAGTAAGGAGTTAAGCCTTTAGTAAAATCTATAGTTTGCTTTACAAGCTTTTTATTTGGCATATATCACCTTAGGAGAAGACCTCGTGAGTAGGAGAACCATTTCTTAATTGTAAGAGATCTGACTCAGCTGATGTAGCACCAGCTGACGTTCCAATATATAACTGTACTATATCTCCTGGTACTACAGATATACCTTCACTGTAAAAAACATATGTCCCAGAAGCAGTTGAACGTTCTGTTCCAGCAGCAACACTATTTTTATATATCTTGCCATGGGCAAGCCCAATAACTCCAGTTCTTTTAAGACTAAAGTAAGTGTTGATAGTTCCGTTTCTAGCAACAGTAACTTCTTTTACTTTGGTATACGCTCCAGATTTAGTTTCAGCATCATTGTCATACCCCAAAGAATAAGCAGTTCCTCCATCGTAGTTGGCTAACTTAGCCTGTGTTACATTGCTGTCAGCTATCTTTGCTGTGGTTACATTAGCATCAAGGATCTTTGCTGTTGTCACTTCATCATCAAGAAGCTCGAATTTCATTAAGTGTTTATACTCAGTACCATTGGAAGCAATTATCATTGCTTCATTAAGGGCTAGTGTTGGATCTGTGTCCCCATCAATGGTCCCTATTACAGTAACTGTGTTATCTACATTGATAGCTTTTATGTAGAAGACCTTACCCTCTACTGTATTAGCATTGGGTAAGGTTGCATCAACAGTATTACTAGTAGCATCTAGCAATACTACATCATCAAACTCATCTATGGTAATAGTAGCAGCGGTTACTATTCTTAGAGCACTCCTCCTAATACCATAGATCCAGAAGTCTGTTCCATCACATATACCCCAGACATAATCCCCTCTATTAGCAAGGACTAAATCTGCAACGCTTCCTGGATAGAATGTATGCTCTGCTGTGTCTATATCATTCCAATTCCCACTATCAAGATCCACTGTAACTGGATCAGCAGAGGAATCTGTTTTCATTACAAAGAAAGGTTTACCAGCTAAAAGGGTTGGATCAAGTGTTATTGTATTACCCCCAGCTGCACCTATAAAGGTTTCTATCTCTGTAAGAGTTGCTGTAGTCTTTGCTAAGTCATGGACAAAGGCGTGCATCCCATCATATGTTTGATCTTCCTTCCAGGCATGCTCAAGAGTAAGCCTTTCTCGGATGTCAAGCTTTAACTCTCTTATCCGATCATCCCCTTCTCGGATGGCATCTCCAGAAGCAGGGGTTGTCTCATAAGCAGCTGACCAATCATTTGTATGTGCCATCTAAGCCTCCTTAAGGCATCTTATCTATAAATGGATTATTGTAGAATTGACTATCATACTCCTGAACACCAGCTTCATCATCATCTGTTCCTGGAGTAAAGTTCATCTGTTCTTTATCATCTATAGAGTATTCTTTATACAGATCTTTGGTTATCTTATTATAATGATCTGCTATTGAGTACTCCTCAAAGGACATAGCTGTTACCTGAGTGGTAAGAGAAACCAACAGGTCATCTATATCATCAAAGGTTATAGTTGACCCATCAACAGTGACTGGAGCAGGATACTGATAATACTTAACAGTTGCTACATAAGCAGAGTCTGGAACATACCAGAAGATAAACTTCTTCCCCCACTTGGTATATGTATAAGGTCTATCTAAGGTTGCTTGAGGAACAATGGGAAGGATGCGCTTCCTCCACCTATCCCAAGTCATAAACCTTTGGTTATAGGTATAAGATGAATCTACAAGGCTTATAGAGTACTCTTTTCTAAACCTTACCAGATTCATAGTTGAGTGAGTATAAGCATCTGTCCCAGCAACCATGTTAAAATCTAGCTCAACTTCAAGCTCTTTAAACCTATGCTTTCTCCTTGCTAGGATCTTCTGGGCATGGTTGAAGTTGGCAAGGATAGCAGCTTGATCATCTGTGCTATCCCGTCCACCTAGATTCCTTTGAATCTGTGGGCGAAGCTCTCCATATGTAGACATTGTTACCTCCCTAGCAGTTCAGAAGAAATAGCTTGTCTCCTTGCAGCTTTTTCTTTGTCAGTCATAGTACTCTTTTTCCTTTTCTTTCCCTTGGGAAAGTACTTCTGTTGAGCTCTTTCATGCCAGTATTTAGCCTTCTTCTTATCAGGCATTACTTGTCTCCTATCTCAGCTTGTAGTGCCTCTTTGAAAGGAGGCCATGCTTTATCATCAAGCTTAGTAGCAGACCTTTCAACTATACTATCTACTACTTTGATTATCATTCTAATAGCAAACTTTGCTGTAAACATTCGTAGAGCTGCTGCAGCCATAGTAGTTCCTACTTCTGCTCCTATAGCTAGTACTACCTTTGCAATTGCTGCTGCTGAGAATATCATTATACTATCTCCTTTGCTTTTGCATGTTTAACTGCTACAGTTAAAGGAACTTGTTCACCATCTACAAATCCCCAACGGGCTATTTTACCTCTAGTGTCTAAATGAAAGCCAGGACTGTTCCAGTCAGGGTAGATACCAAACCCAACTAGATGAGCAACCTGGAGGTCATTTAGGATTGTTAGAACAGCATAGTACTGATTCCAGAAAGATAGCTTTGACTTTATATGAAAGTCTACAGCATACCCTTTATAATGCCAAGAGTTTGGTGTATGTCCACTTGTCTCAAAACCACAATGGATTACAAAGCTGGCATCCTTGTCATATTTAAGTCTGTATATGTGTCTTATCTTTTCTAAGAGAAGGATAGTAAATCCATTCATCTTGAAAGGGTCTCCCCACTTCTCACCTTTACTAAAACCTTCAATGTATTCAAACATTATAGTACACCTTTTCCTAAGATGAATGGTGTTAGAGAGGGTAAACCACCAACTATTGTAAGGTTTGAGACATCTCCTGATATAGAAGCACCACCTGTTACATCAGGCAAGCTATTTATTCCATACAGATATCGGAATGTATCTGTATTTGCACCCGCTATTACAGCTGTGTCTGTTAGAGAGATTCTATTAAAATCGCTGTATGCTTTAACAACATTACCTCCACCTACACGAGTATAAAGAGGATACCAGCGTGCTGCCCATGATCCTACATCTACTTGGTCAAAGATAATCCCAGTTATAGTATATTGAGCAACTCCTACCATCTGACTCCCACCTGATTCATTGGCCCATACAAATATGTTTGGGAGATCTCCGTTGTAGTGAGTATTACCATTGCCTATATTATTTGAAAGACCTAATGGGAAAAAGAGGCCAACACCAACAACGGCGCTTACAAAGAAGTCAAAGGTAATACCATCAGCTAAGTCTCCAAATCTACCTACTCCATAGTCTTTGTAGGCATATGAGTTCTCAGTTGCCCCTCGAGTGAGCCCTGCAAAGGTTATCCTAGAGGCTATAACTGTAAGACGACTTAAGTCATCTACCTTGATTAAGTCAGGATAGAGTTCACCCATTACATCTCCTTGATGACCGTTTTCTTGTCATCTTGCCTTTCTTTGGCCTTGCTTATTATATAAGGATCAAATACTAGTTTTTCGTACAATCTTAGATCTCCTACACTATAAGAGTCTTTTTCATCTCTTACCGCTGCTGCTCGAAGCTTATGTTCATTTTGTAGATTATTCTTTTGTATCTGAAACTCAGCTTCAACCTCATCCAACTGTGCTTGTACTTCAGCTGGGTAAATGGGTCTTTCATGTCTTATAGGCATACCAACCTCCTATGCCGATGCCGAGATGCGTTCTTTAGTATAGAGGCAGAAGATGTTAGTTGAAGTTGTCTCGCTGTCCTTGTCTAAAGTTAATCCTGTATTCTCAGGTAAAGGTATATAGTTTGGATTTGTATTAAATCCATATACCAAACCTGCTTTAGGCTTACCTATTGGATCGTAGGAGTTAGTTGCATCTGTTAAAAAGAATGTTCCTGTAGCTACATCAGCATCTACATTCCAAGAGCACCTGTAGATACGAAGCCTCCATCCAACACCTGGAGCAGCTACAATTAACTTAGTAGCATTTCCATCTCCAATAAATGATACTGGTATTAAAGCATGTCCTTGTTTACCCATCTTTGCCCTCCAGTGAGCCTTTTATTTCATGTAGAAGGTTTGTTTGAGTCTTGTTATCTTTCTCCATTACATCTAATCTTCTATGTACTCTATTTAAGCTTGCCACAGTTGCTCCTTGACAAGTTGTATGCGTTTGAAGTGCTATATACCCTTGAGGTAGCTCATCAACCTTTTTCTCAAGATGGTCTATCCTTCTTCCGAGACCAAGGAAGGCGAGGAGAGCCCCTATTAGCCCTCCTCCACCTGCCCAGCCCCCATCAATAAGGGGATCCATAGTTAACCTTAATTAAAGCCAATTGCTACAAAGCGGACAGTAGCAAGAGCGGTTGCAAGGTTAGCACCGTTATCAACTTCTCCAACATCACCACTTGTAGTGTGGGTATGTGAAGAGCCTGCTGCAGAGGCAGCATCAACAAGTGAGCCTGCTCCGTGGGTATGACTGTCGCCTGTGGCAACCTCGGCAAGAGACATGTAGACAGGTGCAAGTACTTCAATATCAGCCGCATAGATAACACCGTCAGAAGTCCCAGTGTCGGTCCACACCAACTGAGCATCAGCAGCCGCATTATCGTTGAAGTACAGAGGTTTCATTGCCGCAGCTCCAGCATCATGCGTTACCTTTACAGCGTAGGCAAAGCCCGATACTGAAGTTGTGAGACACTCAAATGGCATGATGATATAGCCATCTGTTGCGGACGGTGAGACAAACTTAAGTCTATCATTGTCAGCCTCATCAATGTAAATCTGCACTCCAGCAGGTGAGTTGTTGTCTGTGATGAGAAAGAAAGGGGTTGCAGCACCACAAATGCCAGAAGCATCATCAACCGCAGCATTTACATCTGCATTAGAAGCACATGTTGACTGGAGCTGAAGGATGTTCCTTCCACCTCCTCCATATGATTCAACGGCAAAGATTGGCCCATCTGTAGCAGAATCCGAAGGGTCTGCCGCATGTGTAAGCTTAGGCGTGCCCTTTGTAACAGCTAAAGATGCTTCGACTAGAGCACCTATTGGTCCACCACCATGAGTGTGAGCAGCCTCTGCCCCCGAAGCACCTCCATCAAGAGCAACAGCATGTGTATGAGCTGCTTCCGCTGCTACACCTGTCAGAGCAGAAACTGCAAAAGCCTTAAGCTTGTTATTTGTCTTGTCAAACTCAAACATATATCCAGCGGTTGACTCACACTGAACAGTAAACATTCTTGAAGCTTTAAAGTACTTAGAGATGTCTGTTAAAAGCTCACCCCCTGTTGGATAGGAAGCATCAAAAGCAATCCTCCCAACAATAGCATAGAGATCTCTTGAAATCCTTACTGATCTGGGTGTATCAAGTGTTACTGTAAGACCCATTATACCCCTCCTAAGAGGGAGAGAAAAGGGGTGCCGAATATCACCGTTTACCCCCTTCTCTCCTAAAGGTTTATCCGATGCAGAGGTTTATCAGCGCGTACTCTGTGCTGGCACCTACATGCATTACTCTACCAATTACATCAGCAATACTAGCAGCCTCTGTACTCTGCTCAACTGCCCCAGCAACTGGAGTATTTTGCATAGAGGCAACAACGTTGTCTCCAATTACAAGTGTATCGTGTGTCAGTACTGCTGCAGGCCCTCTTACCTGATTCCAGAAGAAGTAGTCAGCTGTCACCACAATAGGCGAGACACCTGCTACTATTCCAGTAAGAGTTGTTGGACCAATAATGAGATGCTTCTGCTGGTTGACGGTAAGGGTCCATTCAGAGCTCGTTGTTAGAGCAACCCTTATAGCGTCATAGATGTTGAGCCAGAAGGCAGTAGCAGATGTAACAGCAAGGTGACTCTTCACCTTATACAGATGCCCTTCACCATCGACATCATTGATAATAAGGTAACCATCTGCAAACAGGTTTTGTACTGCTGTTGAAGACCCAGGGGTTAGCTGAATCCTCCTGTCACCAGCAGCGGCTGCTGCAGCGATTACTTCATTGTTGAACTCTGCATCTGGTGCTACACACTGGTTAACCTTCCCAGCTGCAAGAGCAGTGCCTCCAGCTTCAGCATACTGATAGCACCTTCCATCAAGCAAAGCTCTTACTGTACCCAGAGGATGCTGTTGAATAGCGCTCTGAGCAAACAACCCCTGGTTAAAAAACTTTAGTGACTGTTCTACAAATGTTCCTGCTCGATCATTTCCTCCTGCCATAGTCCTCTCCTTTACGGATGCTGCCCGAGGGAATTACCCCATACCGGGCAGGATTAAAGTTTCTACGCGGCATTTCCAGTCAACACTCCCTGTGCAACTGGGCGGGAGCAAACAACGTTCATGGTACAAAGGATCTGTGCTACACGGTCATTGACCTGGTCAGGAATGGGCTTCCACTCTGTCATCTGCATGAAGTAGTCGGTGTCACACCAGAGGTAGAAGTAGTTGGGGTTGATCATGTACCAACTTCCAGAAGGTGCTGAAGGTGCCCAATAGACAGGCCTTCCCTTAAACACTACTCCATCAAAGAAGGGGTCACCCTCATCCTGGTTGACAATCCTTTTCTGCTCTTCAACTTCTTCCTCGTAGAGCTCGTAGGTTGTCTGGTCAGTGTAGTTGATGTAATCCCTTCTCTCAGTCTTTGCAAACTTTGTGCAGGTGTTAAAGAGATTCCTTAGATCATTTAGGAGGTAAACAGATGCAGCACCTCCAGATGACTTTGTCTGGTTTCTAAACCAGTCATAAGTTGCCCTATTAATACCATGCACTGTGCCAGTTGAGGGAGAGTCAGCTATTAGGTTCTGAAGACCATTAGGCTCCTTAGAACCCGTGCCATCTGCAAAGACTACCCTCTCGAACTCTTCCATGAGAGCTCTTTCAGCAGCGTTCAGCTTTGTCTCTACAAGGCGAAGTAGAGCTGCTTTTCCACGGTTCTTCTGGTCGTCTGTACCATACCGAACTATGGAGACAGCAACATACTTCCAGTCCTCATAGGCCATGGTGAGTAGCTCAGGATCATCAATGGGGACAGATCCACCCTTACCCAACCAACGGACAGTCGTGTTTGAGCCGTACTCGAGAGGTATCTCAAGACGGGTATAGCCAGCCTGTTTCTTAACCTTGTTCTTCTTGTACAGCCAGTCGATGAACGGAGTCTTCTCGAATGACTGAAGTTCTGCAGTTGGAGTCCTCTTCATCCATGTTGAGGTAAAGAGTTGATCAACCGCCTGTGTCCAATCAGGAGGCATTTTGTAGCTCCTTTCTATTCTGCACCGAAGACCTCATCAAAGGCTGCTTCTGCAGCTCCTGAGAGCTCTGTCAGTTCTTTGGGCTTAACAGCTGAATGAGATGTTTGTTCCAGCATGCTTAAGGGTGTAGGCTTCTTAAGGCCTCCAGGCTTCTCTTCTGGCTTTTCGGGTTCAGGTTTAGCTGGATTTGCTCCTCTGAATTGAAGGTAGCACTGCTCAAGGGTAAGATGAGGATTCTGCATACCTACCCTAGCAATGGACTCTTTATTATCTAAGAAGTCTTTTCCATACTTTGAAGTAGCCTCTGAGATTTCAAGCTTTGCTGTAATAGTAGAGACCTGCTTTACAAGAGGATCTACATAAGACTTCTTCACATCATCATAGATCTTCTGAGCAACTTCTCCCATCTTAGCAGTCTCAAAATCAAAGGGCTTCTCTTCCTTAGCAGGTTCAGGAGCAGGAGGCTCTTCTTCTTTAAACATCTCCTCAAGTTCAGAAAGAGAAAGAGCTTTGTTGGTTTTCTTAAGCTCTTCCATTTCACCTTTTAGAGATGCTACTTCAGCTTTAAGAGCAGCAGGATCAACTACAGTTTCTTCCTTAAGCTTTGCTGCAGCCGCTTCCTCTTCCTGTAACTTCTTTTCTTCTTCAGTAGGTTCAGGCACTGGGTACCTCCTCGGTTAAAGTTGTTGGTACAAGCTCTGTTGATGGTTCAACAGAAGAATCCTCATTGGTATGAAGGTTTTCTTTCAGTTGCTCTTTCTTGAACTCTCTGTAAGCTTTTGGCAATAGGTTCTGAGCTATCCTTATAAACTTCTTAGGAAGTATCTCACCTGATGCCTCTTCAAGAAAGAACACGGGCTTAGCCTTTCCATCTTTTTTAAAGGTTATGGTTATCTTAAATCTATCATCCTCTAGCATTTGTTTCCTCCTTTTTTAATCGTACATGTAACCCGATGCTGCTACCTTACGCTTTTCACACTCTTCCTTTAGCTGTTTACGAGATCCAATATAAACTGGATCAACGTCTATATGTTCCCAAAAACCAGCTGGGAATTGATGGGAACCACCGTGTCCCGATGCTATAAATCTTTCACTTAAACCTTGGCACTCGGGGCACTTAGGGTTAAGCTCTATCTGTGCTATAGAGCGTGTATCATCCCACTCGTGTTTGCACTCTAAGCATCTTTGAGGGTAGATTGGCATTATATCACCTTGTCTATTGACTTGGGTCGTTCTGGGGACCCACCTGGTTTGTTTGTAAAGCTCTGCTTTTTCCCAAGATTTTCAAGCATCCCTGGAGTGGGAGGATTTGGGTTCTGTGGGGGCTTCTGAACCATCTCAAAGGATGGATCAAGAGCAGCAAAGTTTCTCATAACCATCCACCTAAGAAGTACTTGGTCTGTGAATGGATCGCCGTTAAACATCTGGAATGCCTGCATCCCCATCTTCATCTTCATCTCTCTAGACATAGGGGTTGTAGAGTCAGGGTCTATCTTAAGGTCATATTCCCCAACAAGGTCTGAGCCTTTGTAAGAGACCCACTCAGGTGCTCCACTTGGGCCAACTATCTGAACAACCTTCTCTGTTGTCCAGAAGGTTCCTATGTATTGATTCCACTTCCTCATTATATTCATGAAGAGGTCTGCTACAACATCTCTTCTCTCATCAGTTCTTATCCCAGAACCTCTGTCAACAGAAACAACCTCTGTTGCTGTAGGAGGAGTTGATCTTCCAGAGAATTCTCCTGCTTGGTTTGAAGAGTAACCCATTATCTCTCTTGAGTCTCTCTCAACCTGCATCTGGTCTGTATAAAGGTCAGGTGGGATATGAGGGGTTAGGATCTTAACTACATTATCAATAGAGTCACCTTTTAAGCCTATTGAGGTAACCATGTCTCCACTTGTAAGCTTTTCAATGTCTTCCTTCTCCATAGAGTTCAGGATGTAAAGGAACTTAAGAACAGAAATCCTTCTATGTTTTGAAGCGCTGGTACGGATTTCATTAACTTCCTGTTGCTGAGGCCAAAGCATCTTAACATCAGAGAGACCCCAGAAGAGGTCTGGATCTTCATTGAAGATAAGGAACTCAAAGTTAGGCCCCTCTATTTGAAGAGCATCATCCATCTCAAGGAGAACCTTTCCTTCAGAGATTACAAGGACTTTTCTCCTACGAAGGTCTCTTATCTCTACAAGGCGACAATAAACCCCATCCTTTAAAAGAAGAGGGTCACCCATCTTTCCAGCAACATTCCTTGAGTAGCCTCCTTGAAGCTTAAGCTTATTTTTGTTGTACTTCTGGTCATTCTTTACATCATCTAAGCTTCGGTAAAGAGTATGGGCAATCCAAGGGAGGGAGGTTGAAGCTCTATACCCCCAAGGTACAACTATGTTATCAGAGCTTACAGGCATAGCCCAAGGCATACCTGGTTTTATGTTCTGATTGGTTTCGATATAAGAGCCTGACTCAGTTCCAATCTGTGTTGCTGTTTCTCCATCAACAGTTAAAGCCTGAGCAGGGTTATATCCAAACTCAGAGTCAAACCCAAGCTTAACAGTTCCTGTTCCAGTTAGCCCAGCCTTTAAGACAACACTTTTAAGAGTTTGCTTTAAGCCTGTTTCTCTTACAAGTTGATTATCTATCTTTTCTATTATCCTTGCCCTCCACATAAACTCTGGACGGGTAGGGGTTATGGTTATGAATGGGTTTCTGAAGTAGGTTCTAGGAACCATTGAGCGGATAAAGGAAAAGGTTTTGTTTACTGGGACAATATCTTTATCCCAGTTTCCTCTGTATGCATTAGTCCATACTTCCCACATCTTAGAGTGTCCATACCTCTCACGGTACTCTTCACCCTTTCTGACTCTTGTTTCCCACATCTTGGCTAAAGCTGTGTTACTTTTTTTGGAGTCCTTTCCAGACGAACCTAATTCCTCTGGAGGGTCATTAGCTCTAGACATTAATCAATCCCCTCTGGTTTAAGTTTCCTTGGTGAGACTTCCCATACAATAGGTGATGGT
>Ga0114923_10000249_pt1 | contig 45003 bp, 37 predicted proteins | sample SumtaG_FD_89578 | JGI IMG/M metagenome (GOLD analysis project Ga0114923, IMG submission 89578) | Deep subsurface microbial communities from Indian Ocean to uncover new lineages of life (NeLLi) - Sumatra_00157 metaG | ecosystem: Environmental > Aquatic > Marine > Oceanic > Sediment | place: near... | reverse complement strand
TGATTTTTGAACTTCAGGATGTTCAATCTCTTCAACTTCAATACTATTCATTTCCATTGTTTCTTCATAAGCTTGGGTCATTTTTTTTTTCACTTTGTTTGTTTTTTCTTATAATTATTATATTGATGAGAGTTAATATATAGTTTAAGAATAAAAACTCTTAGTAGACTCTTAGACAATATTTAGATTCCTTACTCAAATAACATTGAAATATAAGTACAATACCCTAATTAACATAAGATTTAAGATTAGTTTATCCGATAAAACTATCAATGGATTATCAAAATTAGATCTTTATGCTTCCCACACCAAAATGAAAGAGATTTTTATATATTTTATTTTTTATACGAAAATCCTTGAAATTTGATAAGTATTGAAAATCAAATCTAAGAGAATTAATAATTTGTAAGCCACAGACTTTAATTCAGAGAAAATTTTAGTATTCTGGTTAGTAAAATAAGAATTACACACAAAATAAATCAGTTGATTTTTAAATTATGCAATATATAATAATTGGTGGGGGTCCAGCAGGAGCTACTGCTGCTTTGGAACTAAGGGGATTAGATCCAAAAGGAGAAGTATTAATCATCTCCAACGAAGATTATCAATTCTATAAAAGAAGTAAAATTATAAGTTTGGTTTCTGCAAGTTGTTCTGAGGATGACGTCTTTCATAAGGGAAAAACACTCTATGATGAACACAATATAAATTTTATTCATGGACATGTTGAAAAGGTTTTTCCCGACAAAAAACAAGTTTTGTTGAAAGATGGTAAAAAATTTAGTTACGATTATCTTTTAATAGCGACTGGTGGAAAACCTTTAGTATTTCCATGGAAAGGTGTAAATTTAAAGGGGATTTCCACTCTCTATAGCCTTGATGATGCTAAAAAAGTTGCTGAACAAGCATGTAATGCCAGAAATGTAGTTGTTATAGGGGGAGGCTCTATTGCCATGAAAGCAATTCAAAACTTTAAGAAAATTGGCTTAGAAATCTCGATCGTGGAAAAAGCATCTCATTTATGGCCTGTAGGTTTTGATAGAAAAATTGCTCGAATTGTTGAAAAGAGAATTAAAGAAAAGGGTATTCGAATTTATCTAAATGAAGAAGTGGTTGAATTTAGGGGTGATAATGAGAAGTTAACCCATGTAATTTTAAAGACCGGACGTGAGATAGCAGCTGATATAGCAATTATAACAATTGGAATAAAACCTAATGTTGATTTTCTAAGTGATACATACGTTAGAGTTGACCAAGGAGTAATTGTAGATAATAATCTGAGAACTACTATACCTAGTATATTCGCGGCTGGTGATGTTGCTCAAATTTACGATCCACTTTATAATCTCCCAATACTTCATCCCACATGGGGAAATGCGAAAAAACAAGGTAGAATTGCCGCAATAAACATGACTGGGGGTAAAATGGTATATAAGGGAGCTATTCCTATTCAGACAATTAGAATATTTGGATTTCAAGCTATTGCGGTAGGTATCACCCACTCCAAGAAAAACTATGATGAAATATCATGGGTTTCATTTGAAAAAGAGCTATGTAGAAAATTTGTTGTTAGAAACAATAAGCTAATTGGTGCATTAGTTTTAGGAAAGGATATAGATAAGAACATTCTAAAACCCTTACTTAAAAGGGCAGTGTCTAAGCAAGTAGAGATAGACAATCTCAAAAACCTTCTTATAGAAGATAACCTAGATTTTGAAACCCTATTTAATGAGATATAGATTTCCGAGATTGCATTCTCGTCTCCATCGACAGCTAAAATTTTTCTATCGATCTCATTGATTTTTTTTTTTTAGGTTTTTTCAATTTATACTTCTTGTTGTTGAATTATTAATCATGGAGTATCACCATGAGAACATAGCACTCAAGTTCACCCATGAGGATTTTCATGTCCCATAATAATTTTTTGGCAGTTCTGACATTCAAGTCTTACGATTCACATTTTTTCGGGTATTTTAACTACATTAATATCTCCACAAAATGGACAAGTTACGTTGCTAGTATATTTCATACTAAAATCAAGGAATAACTAATACTGCTAATTATTTAATTTCTGATATTTTTACTTTTTTTTCAAAAAGGTTGTGTAAATTTAATAGAACTTGAAAGAAACACATTTAAACTTGCTTTTGATATTGTTTTCAATAAATGAGCTATAACTCATAAAGTTTTTAAATGAGTATTTACTCATTTATAGTAACTATTAAAATTTAATAACAAGGTAAAAAATATGGAAAAAACGGTATTATTGGAAGAAAAAAATATGGAAAAATCAAGTAATTGGTATGAAAAAGTAAATGGGAGTCTTATAGCATATTTTGGCTTTGCTTTCTCAGTTACTTTTCTTACCATTGCTGCTATGTTATATAGTAACTCTGAATCTACTTTTAGTTTGCTAACTACGTATATTAGCGATTTAGGAGCAGCCTCAAGAAATTCATTTCTAGTTTTTGCTGTGGGTATGATAATTTCAGCTCCAGTTCGAGTGGCGTTTGGATTGTATTTGTTAAAACATTTAGAATCAGAAGGGGGATCAAACAAAACCTTAAAAAACACTGCTAGGGCTATATACATTGGTGCGATCGGTTCTATCGCCTTAGCTGTTTTTCCTCATGATGTATTTCGAATTGGTCACATGCTTGGCTCTTTTGTCTATTTCTTCAGTGTCGTAATCATTCAAATAAACGTGTCAAGGTTAGAATTGAGGATGAAGAACATACCAAAATATTTACCAGCTTTGGGTATTGTTGTGGTTGTTAGTTATGTAATGTTTTTAACCTTTGAAATCTCTGAAATTATCTTTGAAGGCTTCAGGTACGTAGCAATAGCACTTGAATGGTTAGCTTACTTTATATTAATGACGTGGCTTGTAATGCATGGATACTACATCCAAAAATCAAAGTAACTTTTATTCTTTTTTTTTAATTTTTAGCCAAAATCTCATGATTTATCTTTACATTTTTGACAGAGTTTGTATTGTAAAGAACATTAGATTTGAAAGGTAGTCAATTAAGTCTTCGTCTTTTTCAAAAAATTTCATGAAAAAGATATGTTGATAAATAATTGCATTTGATAGATTATAAATGAAAACAAAACCCCTAATAAGTCTTTGTTCTTCTCTAGATTTAAAGAATTCATTTGATTTCCTAAGGATCTTCACAAAACCTTTAGATATATCTAAAACTCGCTTATTATGAGCCTTTAAAAGATTTGGATCTGATAAAATAGCTGATCTAAATGCAAGATTGTATCCTTTATTGGCATAATTATTTCTAAGTAAATTTGAAATAAAACCTCGGAAAGCAGAAGGTATATCATTTGGTTCAAGGTTCTTAAAATCTTCAATTTCCATGGTAGTTTCAACAGATATTTCAAAATATTTCTTGATGATATCTTTTTTTCCTTCTGGAAAATATCTATAGACAGTCCCTATACTTAATCCCGCTGCTTCTGCGACATTATTCGTACTAGTTTTATCATATCCTTTCTTTAATACGAGATCAAAGAAGATATCAAAAATTTTATCTATTTTTTCTTGTTTATTTCGTGTGAATTTTTTTTCCTGCATTATATAAACAATAAGTGAGCAATTACTCATAAACTTATCTACCAATTAAGTGAATAAAGAAGGAAAAATATTTAAAAAATAAAAAAGCGCAAATCCTATTTACTCTTAAACCTCTTTTAGACGCCTTTTACCATTTATCGTAATTAGCAGCTCTTTTTTCGAGTGTAGCATAAAAACCTTCAAGAACATCATCTGCATTAATACAAATGACTTGAGTCCTATTTTCTAATTTTGTAGCAGCCTCGAGTGAAGGCGCGTCGACATTCATATTTAGAGCATCTTTTGTAAATCTTATGCCAATCGGGCTTTTATTTAAAATTTGTTTTGCGATACTAAGTGCTTCATTAAGGATTTCATCATCAGGTACGATTTTAGATATTAAGATTATTTTCTAAACTATTGAGATAGTCTTGCAGATCTTCTACAAGTTGAAAATTAATAGCATTTAACGTTTTTGGTCTGTTAAAGGTTATAATAGAAATACCATCTTTCCGTTCTTCAAATTTTAAAGTTTCATATTCTACCATTTTACACATCTCCAATTTTAGAGTTTTAAATTTTTTTAAGTTAGATTCATAAATAGCTTGTAATAAAAATTAGTTCATAAAATTTCTGTTACATCTTAAAAATGAATACAAAATTTATAATAACAAGTATTTAGAAGATTACGTAAAAGGAATATATTTTAGATTTAAAGCTGTTTCTGAAGACTTACCAGTTTTTTTTCTAATTTCTTAATCCTGGATTCAGAGTCTTCTAATATACCATCTTTTCTCAAGATAAGTAAACCTTCCCTATAATGATTAATAGCTTTAATATAATATTTTTTCTTTTCCGCTTTTTCTCCATTTTTTAGAGCATATTCGAGTTCTATTTCTTTATTCTTTTTATCAAGTTCTAAAATGATAAACGAGATCCTTCCAACCTCAGCTTTCATATCAAAACCAGAGGCTAAATATAATGCCATTTCACACTCTTTTAATGCTTCTTTATACGCCATGCCTTTTTCAGCAGCTTCAGCCTTTTTAAGAAAGGAGTTTATCGATGATTTAATCTCCCATTCGTCCATATATTTTGCTTTTTCTTTTAACTCATTTAGAGCGTGATCATTTGCAAGAATTGGAGAAATTAACTCATTGTTAGCTATTCTTGCTGCTTGAGACTCTTTAAAAGTACTGATCTTACCCAATGCGGACTCTATAGTGGTAGGAATGATGACTTTCTGATCGATTAGTTGATGAGTTTCATAAAGTATCCTATTTGAATCAATTTTAACTATTTTTTGTACTTCATCAACCAAATTAATAACAAAAAAGAACTGCTTTGAAGCTAATAATGACTTTGCAAAATCTATAATTGCTTTTTGAATATAATTCTTTTCTATTGATTCCAAAACTTCTGGTAAAAGAGTGTGAGTTAATACCATGGGAAAAACTAGCTTAATATTGAAAGTTTCCATCACGAATTCAAGTGTACTTTCAAAAACAAGCTTTCCAGTTCTAATATGGGTGCTAATTATATCAAGATATCGTGCTTCGTATTCAAATAAAAAATCAGTAACCAGGACTTTCAAAGCATCTGAGGCTCTTTGATCCAACACCAAACAAACTCGAAGGAATTCTCCACTTTTTAGTAAAATACTGAAATTTTGATATTGAAATTCGTAAAATTGCAAAGATTGTCCGTAGTTCGAGGAATTGTCTTGAACATTACCTGATTCAGAAAAGGAGATATTGGCTTGCAGAAATCCTGTTAATAATCCTATATCTACTCCCGCACCTGATACGGGGTAGTCTAAAATAGGTAATCCAGATTCTTTAGCTATCAAAAGAATGTGCTTTATGTTTAAAACATTCAAAAATTTCTGCCATATATTATCTTGAAACATCTGTTCACGTTTTTTTTCAGAATCAATAATCGAAATTCTTATGTTCTGCTTAGTGTCAAGATTAAATTTTTCAAGTTGAGTCTTTACACATTCAACACAATAGTCCGGGTATTGTTTACACCCCGTTTTATCTAAACCACAATCAAAACCTACACGACTAATCTGGAAATATACCATATTAATTTTATTCTTTTACTATTGATATAAAATTATTAGGGTACATAATAATAAAATTTTGGAAAAATCGTAATGTATTGCTTGTGAAACAAAATATCGCAAGAATAAAGATTAAATAAAAAAAAAACGATATTTCTTATTTTTTTAATTTTCTTTTTTAATTTTTTTTAATTCTTTCCTGACTTTATTAAATCCCATTCCAAGTTTCATACCTGAAAATCCTTTGAAAAATTCTCCATTTTCTTTACATGAGGGCAATACGTATGGCATAACCTTGCTACAACTTATATCTACATCTGTCATCACATACTTCTTAATTAACTCAAATTCACGTTCGTAGGTTTCTTTATCTTTCCAAGCTTCAATTACTTCTATATCAGTACCTAAATTTGTATCTACCATCCCTGGATTGAATATGTTAATCTTGATATCTCTTTCATCATTTTCAAGTTCTTTTGCTAAGCACCTCGAAAATGCAAGTACACCTCCTTTAGAGGCAGAATAAATGGTCATGTGTTCAACAGGTCTCTTACCCCCTCCACCAGAGAGGGTTATTATTCTCCCATATCCCTGCTTGATCATCTGTGGGAATACTGCTGAAACAGAATTAATGATCCCAATTAAGTTAATCCCTATGACGGTCACAGCATTAGCATTTACTTTCTCTAAAGACATATATTCAAAAGGGCTGTAGGTTAAGTTAACTCCTGCGTTCGCAACTAACACGCGAATAGAACCAAATGCTTTAATAGTTGCATCTATTAACGATTGCAGAGCAATAGGATCAGAGACATCACAAGGCATGCCAATAACAGAATCACCAAATTCTTTTTTGAATTCGGCAAGAGTTTGATTAACATTATCTTCTTTACGAGAACATATAGCAACTTTACACCCTTCTCGTAGTAATAATTCAGCTATTTTCTTTCCTATTCCGCTAGTTGAACCTGTTACAATTGCGGTTTCATTTTTCATACTCATTTCAATTTCACTTTATCTTTATGTAATAAATTAATTTTTTAGATAATAAAATAATTAGATAGTAAAATAATCTACAAAACTAAAATCTAATTATAAAAAATCGTTTGTTGTTGTTTTTTGACTTTATATTTGTAGTTATTAGTAGATTTCAAATATTGAAATTTATTTCATAGTAAAGATTACAACCAACTGGTGAGTGGAAAATTGCTAAATATTGAACAGGTTTATGATGAAGTAGATAATTTGGAAATAGAAAAAATTATGGATATTATGAAAACACTAATAAGTATAGATACTTCTATACCTCCAGGTAATACTTATCGTCAATACATTGATGCTATATCACCATATTTCAAAGATTTAGGATATAATTTAGAAGAGGTAACCGTTCCTGAAGAATTAATTAAGCAAATTCCATATCCTTTGGAAGGGATTAGAATAAATCTTGTTGCTACAAAAGATTTTAAACAAGACAAAGACATAAGTTTTTATGGACACATGGATGTTGTTCCAGCTCCTGAAGAAGGTGAAGAAAAATGGAGTTTTCCTCCTTTTGAAGCGACTATGATAGAAAGTGGAAAGATCTATGGTAGAGGAGTTGCTGACATGAAAGGAGCTATGGTTAGTTTAATACTTGCACTTCAATTAATTGAAAAACTAAACCTTAAACCAAAGTATAATATTCGAGTTCTGAATTGTACTGATGAAGAAATCAGTTTTTATCCAGGAATTCGCTATTTAGCAGAAAAAAACTACATAAAAGGAACTATTTTTTGTATGGAAACGACCATTAATCCTGTCATTTTTAAGAGATTTGCAGGTTTTTTGGATGTTGATGTTGAAACAATTGGAAAAAGTTGTCATTCTGGTATGAATCATTTAGGAGTTAATGCATTAGAGGAAACGGTACCCATTTTAGTAGAATTAATGAAATTAAAGAGGATTGTCGAAGCACGTGAAAGCACGGATATATCCGGAACAAACAGTTCTAATACTGAAAACTCTGCTAATAGGGGGCCAATGTTTAATCTAGATATTATTAGAGCAGGTGAAAAATCCAATATCGTACCAGATCATTGTCTTTTAACCATCAATAGACGTTTTTTACCAGAGGAAAATTATGACAGTGTAAAACAAGAAATAATGCAAGCAATTGAAAAAGGTAAAGAAAAGAGTAAAGCTTTAGACGTAAAAATTACCTTTAAATATGCATTTGTTCCTTTGAAAATAGATATCAATGGTCCAAATGTACAAAAGATGAAAAAAATTATGCAAGAAGTTCAAAATATTCCTATAGAAGAAATAGGTATTATTGGATCTTCTGCTTCTTTGGATATGGGATTTGTGTCTCAAATATTAAAAACTCAAGATATTATAGTTCATGGTGTAGGAAATACTAACTCAAATCCTCATGGTGTAAATGAGTCTATTGAATTGAATGATATTAAAACTTTTATCAAAGAATTAATAACTTTTTTATGCACTAATTAACGTGGGAAAAAAAAAGGTAAAATTTTATTAAATCTAACTTCATTAAATTAAAAAATTTTATTTAGATCGTATATCTTTGGGCTATGTTGGTTTGAAATTGTATCTCTGAATGAGATTCAGCTTGATAGCCTCCTCTTTTTGAAACCAAATAGAATTGTACTAAATTCTCTTCATGAACTAAGGTAATTCCCCTCCATTTATTATCCTTGGAAGTAAATTCTACAACATTTCCAAGACCAACACCATCCCTTGTAGTGTATTCTAAGGATAGATTTTTTAGCAATTTTAGAAAAGCTTTAGGGAAATCGAAGATCTCATTTTTCCATGCTTTATCTTTAAATCTTAGTGCTTCAATAGAAAACGCTTTAAGGATATCTTTGCTCATAGTTTTCCATGCATTTTGGTTTGCATAAAACTCAATTCCGATAAATTCACCATTAATAAACACAGCCAATCCACATTGATTATTTATATTTTCAAAATTTTTAATTATCTTATCAGTTTGTTTATCAGTGTTTTGAGTCATGTCAAGATAACTTTGACTTGGGGCAACTCCCGCTGCATATTTCATTTCTGATCTATGAGATTGTATTTCCCCCCATACTGCCCCCTGACCTGCTGAAGATATTGATTCAAATGCGACATTGGGATGCAGTCTCTGGTTAGTAGATTTAAAACCGCGTTTACCAGTGTAATTCCATCTTGATTGTTCTATACATTTAGCTGGGATACTATATTTCTGATTAGGGGTACTTTGTTTTTGATTCATTGATTCATATTTATCCTTGAAAACATTTTGTTTGGCACCTACTGGTAATAAAATAGGCTCCCAAATGGTCCTATCTTGCTTTCCACCATGGACAGTCATCCCGAATGGAATTAAAACTTGTTTATCACTCTTATTAATTACTTCTAATTGATTTACGGTATCAGTTTCAATTATTTCAACTAAATCTTGTTCTTCAGCTTCTTTAATACTAATGAAATCAATAAATTTTTCATCCTGAACAATGATAGGGATAATAGTCATATTCTCATGAATTTGAGGTGTTCCTAATTTAAGATAACTTAAGGGATTTCTAAAAACTGATTTTACAAATTGTATACTTTCATACTTCATTCTTTCATTCCTCCTTTTTATTAATTTTAATTTTTTCTTCCTTATCTCCACTTTCTTCTTCATAAAGTGGATTAATATACTGATTTACTACATTTTTACCATTTTGAGTAAGTTCAACCCCATAACTAACCTGAATTTTCCCTTCTTCTCCAATTCCATTTATTCGTGTTCCTCTCTCTTTAGGTATTTCTCCTTCTGACAATTCTTCAGTATGAGATTTTATTAACCCTCCTTTTTTAAGGGCGTTTAAATGATAGTTTAGACTTTGTTTTTGGATACCGATATTTTCTGCAATTTTTTTAGGCCGTTGAGGGTTCTCTGAGAGTTCTCTCATTATATCGGCTCTCACAGGGTTCCTAAATACAATACCAACCTTTTCAAATATAGGTTTCTTCTTTTGTTTCTTCTTTTCTTTTTTCTTTGCCATATTAACCAAGTCAAGAAAATTTTTATGGTAAAAACTTTTTTTACTGTAAAAGAAATAAAATCATTTTCATATATAAATGTTTCCACTAAAACAAAACCCAAACCGAAATACAGCAAAACACCCCAAAATCAACCCACAAAGCCTATTTTGAGGAATTGAGAAAAAAAAGGGTTACGAATGTTATTGAATAGAGTGGATAAATCACTTAAGATTACGTTAAAAATAGGAGTGAAAGTTAAGTTGCCTGAATCTTGATTAGCAAATCGACATGAATGGACTCAATGGTTTTCATAATTGAGATTAGATACAAACTTTCACCGAAAAGTTTGCTGGAGGTTCTAAATTTTTGTGATACTTATTTTTATTTTAATAAGAGGTGATCCTCAAGAAAATGGAATCTAACTATAAATATCTATTATAAATTTATAGCAACAACTACAACAATTGCTATTATCAAAAACACGATGAACCCTAAGCACATCCTGATGGATTTTTTTTTACTGACAGATCCACTCCTCCCAGATCCACCATTACGTATGGAATTTTGATATTTTACATTTGCTTCGGCATTTCTCTCTCTCTCTTTATCTAGATTTCTTAAATAGTCACTCATTTTATGATTTCTCGTTTTTCTGTTATTTTTTTTAATTTATCTTTCTTTTTTATATCATATAAAGTTTGCTAACAATATCCAGATGTCGGGATTTCTCATCTTGTTTATAGGTAATTAACATTAAAATTTTGTGCAATTCAATAAGAGTTTTAATAATTATTAAGAGGAAAATATATAAATAGAAAAATATTGCTCTCTTCCAGAATTATATATTAAATTTTAGATTCTTAAATAATACTTGAATAGGGTGTTTATTTGATAGATATGATAAAGGATTCTGTGGGCTATAAAGAACAATTCGAAATCTTTCTTAGAGAACTTCCAATTCCCACCTTTACCTGGCAAATAGTGGATGATGAAATGGTTTTGTTTTATTGCAATAAAGCTGCTGAACAGATAACTGAGGGAAAAGCTAAAAATCTTTTGGGGATTAAAGCCTCTATAATGTATAAAGATCAACAAGACATTCTATATGATTTGATTCGCTGTGCAGAAGAAAAAAAGACGTCTTCACGAGAGATGAGTTATACTTATCAAACATCTGGGAAAGAAAGGTATCTTAATGTTACTTATGGGTTTATTTCACCAAATTTTGTGATTGTTCATACAGAAGATATTACAGAGCGAATACAAACAGAGCAGAATTTAATGCAAAGAAATATTGAGATGAATATTTTAAATCAGATTGTTAAATTAGGTAATACAGCAGAAGATTTAAACAAATTTCTAGGAGACATTTTAGATTCTACAATCAGTTTGATGAATTTTGATGGTGGTGGCTATTACTTTCTTGATCCCATAACAAATTTAGCCAGTTTAATGAATCATAAAGGATTACCTTCATCTTTTATCGATAAAGTAAAAGTTATTAAAATTGAAGATGAACCGTATAGAAGGGTGTTTATAGAGAATCTCCCGATCTTTATTGAGAACTATTCAGAATTTAGTAGTAAATGGAATAAGGAATATGGGATTTTATCAGTTGCAAGTATACCTCTGATTTCAAAGGGAAAAACAATGGGAGCATTAAATATTGCTTCGAAAAAAGAACATGGTTTCTCTCCTGAAGAAAAAGAGTTGTTAATTACGATTGGCCGAGAAGTGGGTACAACCTTAGGAAGGCTTCAGACTGACGAAGTTTTACATGAAGCGTTTAATCGTGTATCTTTTTTTAAGGATTTATTTATTCATGATATAAGCAATATTATTAACAACATTCATATGGCGTTAACACTGAGTTCCAAGTATTTTGAAGATCCTAAATTATTGTATAAGTTGAAAGAAACACATGAAATAATTAAAACACATGCAATTCGCTCTATCAAATTAATCTCTAACGTCCGTAAATTATCTCAAATTGAAGATTCAGAGATCCCACTTACGAGAATTGATCTAATTGACAAAATAAACGAAGTAAAAACAATGATAGGGACACATTACCTTGAGAAAGATGTACTAATCCAAGTAGATTCAGAGAGCCAAATGGCATACATTCGAGCAAATGAGTTATTATTAGATGTGTTTGAAAATATATTAATAAATGCTATCAAATATAATGAAAATCATTCTATTCAAATTCGAATAAGAGTCTCTAAATTAGAAGAAGACGATAAAAATTTCATAAAATTAGAGTTTATTGACAATGGGATAGGAATAGAAGATTTAAGAAAGAAATTAATTTTTCAGGAAGGATATAAAGAGTACAAATTGACAAAAGGGATGGGATTTGGGTTAACGCTTGTGAAAAAAATAGTGCATAGCTATCATGGAAAAATCTGGGTAGAAGATAAGATTAAAGGTGATTACTCAAAGGGGTGTAATTTTATTATTCTTTTTCCTTTGGATATTTAATAGTGATTATCTATTTTATTGGTATCAAAAATTTTTTTAAAGCATTTATTCAAATTCTAAAATTGGTAGGAGATTAATGGTATCGATATCATCTTCACTAATAAAAAATTCAACCTCTTCCTGAATCTCAACCATGATTTTATCATCAAATTAATTATTTTAGAAGTCTTATAATGAAGGTACTACCCTTATTTCTCCCATCAGATTCAATAATGATCTCCCCTCCATGTAATTCAACGATCTCTTTTGAAATATACAACCCTAATCCCACACCTTCAATATCAACGTCAAGATCCTTACCATATCTCTCTATCTTCCCAAATTTTTGAAATAATAAGGATTTTTCTTCTTGGGCTAAACCAACGCCTGTATCTTTTATCTTTAGATCTACATGGTTCTTATAAACCGTAAGAGTTATGTAAATTCTTCCTTTTGGGGGAGTGTTTTTTATTGCATTTGATATACTGTTCGTAATAACCTGACTGAACCTTAGTTTATCTATATTCATGTATAATTCATCCGGAAGATCTAATTGGATGTAAAGATTGCGCTTCTCGGCTAGATAATTCATGTCCGCGGTACAATCTTCTATTAACTCTACAATGTTTTCTTTATTATATCGTAATTCCATTTTTTTAGAATCAAGGCGTGAGACGTCCAATAAGTTTTCTATTAATTGTTTTAGTCTAAGACACCCTCTATGCCCTATGTTAATATAATTTAACGCTTCTTTGCTCATTTCTTTTTCAAACAAGTGTAAAAGAATTTGGATTGATCCATATATTGATGTCATTGGTGTTTTTAATTCATGGGAAACTCGTGTGATGATATCTTTTCTCAATTCCTGAAGTTCTAATAACCTTCTAATTTCTTCAATAATGAGCTGTTCTCCTTCTTTCTTCTGTGTTATATCAACTATGGCTATTAAACTTGCTGGTTCCCCTTGATAAATTATTTTAGTAGTGTAATCCTCAAGCCATCTCCTCTTTCCATCTCTATTAAATATTCTAAATGAAGTATTCGAAAATGGGCCCATGGTTCCTTCCACATTACTTTGTAAGCGTTTTAAAATCATTTCTAAATCTTCGGGATCTATCAGCTTCATCATGTCTTTTTCTGACCAATTTAGCATTTCCTCAACAGGATATCCGATAATTTTAGACATAGCTTTATTTAAATACATAATCTGTCTTTTTTGAAATATGATAATCCCCATAAAAGATTGTTCAGTAATGTTTCTGAATTTTTCTTCAGATTCTCTGAGTAATTTTTCGGCTTCAAATTTCTGAATGATAATTCCCATTTGCTTTCCAATGGCCACGAGTAACTCCAATTCATTTTGAGGAAGATCCTGATAGGATGGAGAACCAATGTTCAAGCTTCCTAGATATTTATCCTTTGAATTCAAGGGGACGATTGCTGCAGAATAGACGCCTAATTCTTCTGAACCTTCCATGTAATCCGAGAAGTTTTTAATGTAAAATGGGTCATTTTTATCAAATATTATGTTAAAAGGTTCCTGTGTTGTATCTACATCTTTTACTGTGTCTATAAAGTCAGGATGCACATTTTTATGAAGCACTAGTGTATTGTGTTTCGTCTCTGGATCATAAAGATACACACCTCCTCTATCAAAACCAACACTATCTAGCACTTGTTCGTAGGATCTTTCAAGGAACTCTTGAAGGTTGGTGGATTCATTTCCCAGGGTGATAATTCTATTTAGAACGGATAGTTCTTCGCTTCGTGTTTTTAAATTATGTTCAGCATTTTTGCGTTCTGTAATATCATCAAATACGCTGATAAACTCTCCTTTTTTCTCAGAAATTGCAGACACATTAAAATATTTATTCATTGGTTGAAAATAAGCTTCAAATGACTTGGGTACTTGTGTTTCTGCAACTTGGGAATAAATATCTAAATAAGGAGGGCTCTCAACTTTATAAACTTCATTTGATAATTTATTAATGACGTCCGTTTTTTTAAGAAGTAAGGTTTTTTCAAATTGATGATTCACATCAGTGATAATATAATCGATTGGATTTCCACTTGAATCAAAAAGTATTTTATGGTATGCAATTCCACTAGTGGAATTATTAAATAGCATATGAAACTTTTCTTCAGATTCCCTTATTTTTTGTTCTGCTTCTCTTTTTTCAGTAATATCCATAATGAAAGCTAAATTAGCTGATCCATCTTTGTACATAATTTTCCTTGAAAAAAGCTCTACCCAGATAATTTCACCCGTTTTTTTAAATGATCTAAATTGGAAATTTGTAATTCTATCAAACATCCCTTTACCCTTGTCATCAATGAGTTTTTTGAACCGGTCTACGTCATCAGGATGAATAATCCCATAAAAATCGGGGAGTGTCCACTTTAGTAACTCCTCAGAAGTATAGCCTAATATTGTTGAAAACTGATGGTTAACGTATTTTATGTCAAAACCTTGCTCTATAATAACACCAATGAATGATTGTTCCGTTATTGTTCTGAATTTTTGTTCAGATTCTTTTAAGTCATGTTCGGCATTTACTTTGTCTGTTATATCTATAATAGACACAATTATTTTTGACCATGTGCTTTCAAATCCTGGTACTATTGATGTCTTAGCATATAAAGCCATATTCTCTCCTGTAGAGGTCTTAGTGACAATTTCCGACTCATACATTGTATTACCACTAATTAAGGAAAGTATTTCCATTTTGTTATCTAAAATTGTTTCTTCAGTCATTTCATTATCTATATCTTCGCTGAACTGATTCATTCTCAATATGAATTCTTCTTGATTGTTAACTTTATATAGTTCTAAAGCTTTCCTATTCACATCAACTATTTTAACCTTAGCTATACACTTTATAACTTCGTCAGGTTTATTATCAAAATATTTTTTGAAATTGTTAATTCCTGATGCTTTTAGCTGATCGATATATCTTTTAACATCCGAAAAGTCTTGATCAATTAAAGAAATGGGAGAATTCTCAAACAAGGAGCGATATTTTTCTTCGGAGTCTTGTAGTTTTTTCTCTGCTTCTTTATTTGCGGTGATATCTTGTATAATTACCTGAATATGCATTTCATTATTTATCTCAACTGTAGAGCTCTGCCAATACATCCAAAAAGCTTTTTCGTCTTTAGTAATTAAAGAGAACTCTATCGGCTCTAAAATTATTCCTTTCCGCAATGATGCAAATCTTTCAATAAATAATCGCCTAAGTTCTTTTGTGTTCTTAAAATATGGTATGATATCGAGAAAATTTTTTCCGGTAAAGTCTTCATTTAAATATTCTGACAGTTTTAAGAAAATCTTTCGATTCGATTCGACAAGATTACCTTTAGAATCAAATAATGCAATGTGAAAAGGTGAGTAATTGAATAAATTTCTGTATTTTGTTTCTGATGCATTTACATGTTGTTCAGCATTATCTGTCTTGGTAACCTCATGTCCTATACCAAGAATCGCATAAATCTCTCCATATTTCCTTAACGGTACTCCGTGGGATTCTAAATCAATGAGATTTCCATTTCTCTTTTTGATTTTAAATATATTATACCGTGACATTCTTCCAATATCAATAAGCTCTTTTTTGTTGTAGGAGACTTGATCAAATTCCTCATCAATGATGAAATCGGTAATATTCATGCTTAAAATATTATTTCTTGAATAACCAAGTGTGTTCACAGCAACTTCATTGACATCAAGGATATCTCCGTTCAGATCCATCATGAACAAGAAATCAAGTGATGATTCAAATAAGTCATTATAATCAATTTTAATTTCTGGGGAATTTACACTCATAATAAAAACTTAAATATATGATGGAAAGATAATAGTAAAATCAATATTAATAATTTAGTTAATCTGAAAATTCAGAATTTATTCACCAGTAATTTTAACTCTAAAAAAATTAGGCATCTTGGCTAATTACCAGTAGAAATTAGTTTTAATTTATACCATATTATTTAATTTATTTTCTGTTAATACTACTATCAACAGAAATAATTTATCGATATTAATTATGAACATAATTGGGATTGATCTTGGTGCCAGCAATGGGAGAGTAATCGTAGGAAAATTTGATACAAAAAACAATTTAGAATTAGATATTGTCTATAGATTCAAGAACTATGGTGTTTCAATTGATAAATCTTTTTACTGGGATATTCTGCACATTTTTAATAGAATTATGAAAGGATTGAGAATTTGCTCAGAGAAATACAGTGATGAAGGGTTTAAAGCCATAGGTATAACAACTTGGGGTGTTGATTTTGCGTTACTTGATGAAAATGATGAATTAATAGGTCCGATCCACCATTATCGAGATCATAGAACTGATGGAATACTAGAAAAGCTTTTCAAAACCATTCCAAAAGAAGAAATTTTCAGTCAAACTGGAATCCAAATTATGCAAATTAATACGATTGTTCAGATATTTTCAATGATCCTCAATAATTCTCCTCGGCTTTCTATAGCAAAAACTCTATTGATGCTGCCTGATTATTTTAATTATTTATTATCTGGAAAAAAGCTTTGTGAATCTTCAGAAGCTAGTACTTCTCAGTTATATAACCCTATTAAAAGGGATTGGGCTTTTGATGTGATTAGAAAGCTTGGTTTAGATCCAAATATATTCCCTAAAATAATTCAACCGGGTACCATTTTAGGAAATATTAAAGAAGAAATTGCCGAGGAAATAGGTATAAATCCTAACACAAAAATCTGTATTCCCCCCTCTCATGATACTAATTCAGCTGTAGCTGCTGTTCCAGTTGATATGGATAAATATCACTCTGGAAAATGGGCATATCTTAGCTCAGGTACTTGGAGTTTATTAGGAGTTGAACTGAATGAACCTTTAATTAACGAAAAAGCATTAAAATATAATTTTACAAATGAGAGTGGAATAAATTTTACTACGAGTTTTTTAAAAAATATTACTGGTCTCTGGTTAATTCAGGAATGTAAAAAACAATGGGATAAAAAGGATCCCAATTTAACTTGGGATAATATAGAATTTGAAGCAGAAGCGTCTCAACAATTTCAAAATTTCTTTTATTTGGATGATCCAATTTTTTTTAATCCCCCGAATATGATTGATAGCATTAGGAAACAATGTGAAATTCAGAACCAAACCCCACCCGAAACAATAGGACAAATTTCAAGAGCAATCTTTGAAAATCTTGCCTATAGGTATAAACAGGTTATTGAGCAATTAGAAGAACTGATTGGGAATAAAATAGAAATTCTACATATTATTGGGGGGGGTAGTCAAAATAAATTATTAAATCAATTTACCGCTAATTTATTGAATATTCCTGTTCTAGCTGGACCTACTGAAGCTACTGCTATAGGAAATATTTTAGCACAAGCTCTTGCTTTAGGGGAAATCGAAAGTATTAAGCAATTAAGGCAGATTGTACGGAAATCATCCCAAATTAGGGAGTACACTCCCAAAGATAGTATGAAATGGTATAAAGCATATGAGGAATATCTGAAGGTAATAAAAGAGTTTTAACTAAATAATTATATTATACAATATCAGTTATCGTTTAATATTGATTTAAGATGGCAAATTAATTTCAAATTAAGGAAAATACAATGATAAAACAACCCTATAGTCTGAGATGTGAATATTTAAAAAATCCAATTGAAATAGATATACCACTTCCACGTTTTTCATGGAAATTGGAGCATGAACAAAGAAATCAAACGCAATCAGCTTACAAAATCCTTGTTTCTTCAGAAGAAGCGCTCTCCAATAATGAAGAGGGGGATATTTGGAATTCTGGTAAATTAATGTCTCAAAACTCATTTAATATAGAATATAGTGGTACAACTTTGAAAAGTAATAGCATCTATTATTGGCGTGTAAAATGGTGGGATAAAGATGGTTCAAAGAGTGCTTTCAGCGAAATAGCAAGCTTTGGAACAGCAATTTTGGATCAATCTGAATGGAAAGCAAAGTGGATCAGTAAAAAAGAATTTGTTAATAAACAAACGAGAAGAGAATTTCAATACAAATCAGGAGGAAGAGGTCTTTTTGGCAGGTTAAGAGAGGTTAATGCAACTTATTTGAGAAAAGAATTTAAGATTGAAAAACAAATTGAAACAGCTAAGCTTTACATCTGTGGTTTAGGGTATTACCATTTGAGGATAAATGGGGAAAGAATAGGGGATCGAATTTTAGATCCTGCACAAACAGATTATAACAAGATTGCGCTCTATTCAACTTATGATATTACAGATAGTCTACAAGAAAATAACGCTATTGGGATTATTTTGGGAAATGGTCGATGTGTTGAACTTTATGGGTATGATTACCCCAAACTCATTGTTCAGATTCATATTCAATATGAAGATGGCACAGTTGGAATAATAATTACTGATGAGAGGTGGAAAATTTCAACTGGACCAATTTTGGAGAATGGAATTTATTATGGTGAGAAATACGATGCTCGACTTGAAATACCAGGTTGGGATAAGCCAGATTTTGAGGATACCGCTTGGGATAATGTGGTTGCAGTTGAGGGTTACAATTTAGCTTCCCAGTTAATGCAACCTATCCAAATATCAAAGATTATGCCTCCTCAAAAAATGGGGAGCCCACAGCCTGGCATATACGTTTATGATTTTGGCCAGAATTTCACTGGGTTTGTTCGTTTAAAAGTTCGAGGCCCTAGAGGGGCACAAGTAACCTTAAAATTTGCTGAAAATATAAATGATGACGGGACATTAAATTTCTCAACCAACAGAACTGCAGAAGTAAATGAAATATATATTCTTAAAGGAGATGGAGAGGAAATATATCAACCTCAGTTCACTTACCATGGTTTTAGATATGTAGAGATCACAGGATTTCCTGGAGTTCCAACCTTGAAAACTATTATGGGATCTTTTTTCCATAGTAATGTACCAAGGGTTGGTGAATTTACTTGCTCAAGTGATATGATTAATAAAATTCATACGAATATCATTTGGGGTCAATTAAGTAATTTGATGAGCATCCCAACAGATTGTCCACAGAGGGATGAAAGGCATGGTTGGATGGGAGATGCCCAACTCTCAGCAGAAGAAGCAATTTTAAATTTTGATATGGCACGATTCTATACGAAATACTTACGAGATATAAAAATCTCTCAAAGGGATGATGGTAGTATATCTGATGTTGTTCCACCATATTGGCCTATATATCCTTCGGATCCCGCGTGGGGTACTGCGTATATTACTATTGCATGGTATCTATATTGGTATTATAATGACATTCGAGTACTTAAAGAACACTATGAATCATTGAAAAGTTATATCGAATTTCTCTCTAACAGCGCTAAAGACAATATTCTGTCATTTGGGGGTAAATATGGGGATTGGTGCCCTCCAATGTGTATCGTTTCAAAAAGAACACCTTTGGATTTGGTTTCAACCTGGCATTATTATCATGATACGAGATTATTTTCAAAAGTAGCGGAAGTTTTAGGTAATGATATCGACTGTAGTAAATACGCTAAAAAAGCAGAAGAAATTAAGGATGCTTTCAATAAGGAATTTTTAATGCGTACCTATAAATATATCAAAGTTTCCTTTACAGACGGGGCAATAAGTCAAACCTCAAACGTACTTCCACTTTATCTAAACATGGTTCCAGAAAATAAAGAAAAATCAATATTAAATTATCTAGTAGAAGCAATAAAGGGACATTATGATTATCATATTGATACGGGAATTGTAGGGACAAGATATATTTTTGAGGTATTAACTGACAATGGATATCCAGAAATAGCATATAAAATGATAACTCAAAAGAGCTTTCCTGGTTATGGTTATATGCTAAGGGAGGGTGCAACTACTTTGTGGGAAAGGTGGGAAAAACTGGAAAGCTCAGGAATGAATTCGCACAATCATATTATGCTGGGTTCTGTAGATACGTGGTTTTACAAAACATTGACTGGCATAAAATCTGTAGAGCCAAGTTGGAATTCAATACAAATAAAATTATTTATTCCAGATGATATGGGGTATGCAACATCGAGTATAAATACTATTAAGGGAAGAATATCCAGTGCATGGGAAAAACTTGAGAAAGAATTAATCATTACTATAGAAATTCCTGTAGGATGTAAAGCAGAAGTCTGGATTCCTATAACTGATGTTAATAATAATATAAAAGAAGGGGAAAACTTTATTTGGAAAGAGGGAGAAAAAAATGAATCAAAAAGTGATATTGTTTTTAATGAAGTGAAAAAAGATCACATAGTTTTTAACGTAGGTTCGGGTTATTATAAGTTTAGTGTACGAAATTAAATCGCTTGAAAAAAGCTTCTATGTTTTCATATTCATAATATTTATCTGCATTTTATGAATATTAAAATTAAGGTCTTTAGATGTGATTCAGATGTTAAGATCCGAAATTAATACTCTTATTGAAGAAGCAAAATCTTTTTTTGTAGAAATGAAATGGCTGCTACCTCCTTTCGCTTTTTTTAAATTAAATGATTGGGGTAAAATTCTTACTAACGAAAATTTACACTTGCAATATAAGGATATACTGGATAAAGGTTTAGGATGGGATGTAACTGATTTTGGTTCGGGAGATTTCTACAAAAATGGCTTATTACTATTCACCATGAGAAATGGGGATATTAATGGAGTAAGAAATTACGCAGAGAAAATTATGATAGTTAGAGAAAATCAGGTAACAGATTGGCATTACCATTGGAGTAAAGCTGAAGATATTATTAACAGAGGTGGGGGAAATCTGATTATGGAATTGTATAATGCTGCCGATGAGGACAATCCTGAACCCCAACCCTCGGAAAAATGCGATGAAGGAGTTTTTGATGACAATAAAGACGTAAAGGTTTATTTAGATGGAAAATGGGAAACAGTAAAACCAGGAGGGAAAATTTCATTAAAACCTGGAGAGAGCATTACTTGTCCTCCTCGATTATATCACACTTTTTATGGTGATCAAGGTAAAGGTACTGTGTTAGTCGGTGAAATTTCAAAGGTGAATAATGATAACATTGATAATCGATTTTATGCACATTTACCTCGATATACTAAGATTATTAACGATGTACTTCCTCAACACCTATTATGTAATGAATATAATAAAATTAATGAAATCGAAAACGAAGTAACTGACAGAAATGGTTAAAATATAAATAATTCAGAAGAAAGATGATTTTTATACTAAACCATATTCTTCCATCTTGTTCCTAATAAATTCAGATCCTTGTTTTAACAATAAATCCCCACTAGGAGCAAGTTGGCGCCAAACCCAAGTACTTATGTTATCTGTTGTATCCACAAAACTTTCTAAAGCGGCATAACCTTTATATTCAATCTCAGAAAGCGCTTTAAAAATATCGTCCCAATCAACCAAGCCCGTACCAGGTATTCCTCGATCATTTTCGCATAAATGATAGTGAATTAGGTCTTTTCCTGCCATTTTAGTAGCATCATAGTAACTTTTCTCTTCAATGTTCATATGATAAGTGTCGAGATGAATTTTAACATTATCTTCATCTATCATATCTTTTAACTTCAAAGCCTGTTCACATGTATTTATCAAATATGTCTCATATCGATTTACAGGTTCTAATCCTATTGAAACTCCTAGATGTTTTGCAAATTTAGCTACCTCTTTTAAACATTCCGCCGAGAATTTCCAAGTTTGTTCCCTAGGTCTCTTATTCGCGTTTTTGACATGTTGAGAATAGATTACACCCGTAAAACTTGTTGCACCAACATCGTGTGTTGCTTTAACGCAATCTTTTAGGTATTTTACTCCATTCTCACGTACTTTTGCATCATCACTTGTGATATCTGTATCTTCCATTAATACTGTAGAAGTTACAGCACCAAGCTCTACTTTTTTAAGTCTTTCTGAAACGGTTTTGGCATCAAATGTTTCAAGAACTATTAATGGTAATTCTATAAAATCCAATCCCATTTTCTTTACTCTATCAATTAAATATAGAGTTTCATTGCTCCACTGGGAGCACCAAGCATATGCATGAATTCCTAATTTCATCTTTACTCACCTAATACATACTTATTATACTACTTTGTTTTAAAGAATTCCCATACTTAGCTTTTTATATTGACTGATTAGAACGATTCTGATTCTTATGATTCCATACGTTCTAGAGTATGATTAGCCTAAGTGAAAATTAAAAGGTTGAATTAAAAGATTTTTAGAACATAAGCTGCAGAATCATATAATTCTTGTGGTAAAGAAACATTTATGTTTTCGTCAACTTGTTTCCATGTCAGGTTCCCATCACTGCCTAGCAATTGAATTTTCTTGGATTCTGCCAATGTAAGGGATAAGATAGTTAAATTGCTTTCTTGAGGTTTATCTAATAGATGAATATATAAATTCTCACCTTTCTGTGTAAATCTAATATCATTATCATCCGAAGTTTTACCTTCCGCTCTTTTCCAAGGTCGGGTTCCATATATTCCTTCACCATTTATTTCAAGCCATTTTCCAAGCCCTATTATGGCATTTTTTTGAACTTCTGGAATAGTGCCATCCGCCATAGGTCCAAGATTGAGTAATAAATTTCCATTTTTACTAACAATGTCTATAAACATCCGTATCAACTCGTCGGGCTTCAGGGAATCTTGTTCTGTTTCCATTTTATTATAACCAAATGAATAACCAATGCCACGGGTACTCTCCCACTTTCGTTCTGTTATATCCGGCATCATCCTGTATTCTGGAGTATCAAAGTCTCTATGTCTAACTTTTGGATGTTTAAATTCAGATTTGTGCCATTGTATCCATCTATCATTAACTATACCATCAGGATGTTTGTTATAAAAATATGCAAAAATTTCGTAAACATTTGTATTTGGTGGATATCCAATATCATTCCATAAAATTATAGGATCATATTTGTCCATCAATTCATACCAATGGTTATTAGCATATTCTGTATATTCTTTTTCACTTGGACCATTTGTTCGCCAACTTTCCTCATTAATTATTGGATTTGGATTCCAAGACCAATCTAATGCTCCAGAGTAGTAAAATCCCATCCTTAATCCCTTCTTTTTAACAGCTTCTGTAAGTTCTCCTACGATATCGCGACTAGCAATATAATCTTCTTTTTTGGGGTTTGGGTATTTGCTAGGCCAAAGGAGGAATCCGTCATGATGCTTTGTCACTAATACTACATATTTTGCCCCAGCTTTTTTGAATAGGTCAACCATCTCATCTGGATTCCATTTTTTTATCTCTTCATTAAAAATTTGGGCAAATCCATCATATGAAAAGTCTTCACCGAAATTCTCTTTATGATATTTTTGAGTAGGACTTCCATTAATCCTTAGTGAATTGAGATACCATTCAGCATAAGGATTATTTTTCATATGGACATCAATTCCTCTTTTTGAGGATTCAACTAAAGTAAGTTTTTCCCCTGCAAACGCTGGGACAGAAAAAAGGCTCCAGTGTATAAAAATACCAAGTTTGGCATCATGAAACCATTCTGGGACTTTGTGTTGTTTTAATGATTCTTTTTCAGGAGTATATTTCATTTTTTAAACTCTTTTTTTTTTTGTATAATTCTGTATTAAATTTAATTATAGATTACTATATAGAGGTCCAAAATTCGCACATGCACGAAAATCAGCATTTTCTAAGTCTTTTGTTCCAAAAGCACTCCATGTGCTAGGCCTAAAGATATTTTCTTGTGGGACATTGTGCATACTTACTGGAATTCTTAACATTGAAGCAAGAGTTATTAAATCGGAACCAACATGACCATAACATAATGAGCCATGATTCGCACCCCATGTATTCATAACATCATAAACTGTTTTGAATGCCCCTTCACCTGTTAATCTTGGTACAAACCAAGTTGTGGGCCAGGTATTATTGGTTCGTTCATCTAAAATTCGGTGTACATCTTCTGGGATGTTTATTGCCCATCCTTCTGCTAATTGGAGAACTAAACCCAGACCTTTGATAATATTAACGCGTGATAAAGTCATAGGCATATCACCTTTTGTTAAAAAGTTTGAAGAAAAACCACCACCTCGAAAATATTCAGTAACAGCCGGATCCCATTTAGTTGCAGTTAAACACCGCTCAACCTCATCCTCAGTAATTTCCCAGAAAGGTTTTATAGCAGGTTTTCCATCAATTTCTTGTTGACCAGTTCCATCCATAGTAGCAGAACCAGAATTGATAAGGTGAATTAACCCATTTTCTGCCCTTCCAGTTAAGATTTTCTTGGTTACTCTTATCATTGCTTCAGGACTCCAATATGTCCTTACATCTGCAAAAATCTGAGAAGTTTGGGTTAAAAGGTGGCCAAATAACATTGCAAGTCCATTTAAAGCATCATTTTCAGTTGCCATTATGTAAGGTTGTCTAATTCCGTTCCAATCAAATGAACTATTTAATATAGTTTCCATAAAATCCCCGTTTGGCATGAAATCCGTCCATTGACGTTGTCCCTGAAACCCTGCGGCTATAGCATTATGTCCCCGTGATTCTTCATCAAATCCTAATTCTTTTAGTCTTTGATTACCCACCATAAGATCTCTGCAAATCATCGTCATTTTTACTACTACGTCCCATATTTTATCCTTTTCTTCAGTCGATTTTTGCTCTTCTGGTGGATTTGTATCTTTTCCTTCTTTACATTTTTCTCGGACCCATTTTATAGCTCTGCTATATTCTTCTTTATCATAAATATCTTGTTTTAATCTCCTGATAACTTCGGACATATCTACGTATTCATTTCTCATCCCTAGATAATCTTGAAAATAATTTTCTTGTACAATTGAACCTGCAATCCCCATTGAGACACCACCTATGGATAAATATGACTTTCCCCTCATCCATGCTACAGAAAGCCCTGCTCGTGTAAATCGCAAAAGTTTTTCTTTAACATCTTCAGGAATGCTAGTATCATCTTCATCTTGAACATCTTTTCCATAGATGCCAAACGCAGGTATTCCTTTCTGGGAGTGAGCAGCTAAAGCAGCTGCAAGGAATACAGCACCAGGTCTTTCTGTTCCATTAAAACCCCATATAGCTTTTGAAATATAAGGATTGTCATCTAAAACTTCTGCTGAGTAACACCAACATGGGGTGACAGTAATAGATAATCCAATATTTTCTTTTTTGAATTTTTCAGCGCACATTGCTGCTTCAGCAACACCCCCTATTGTACTATCTGCTATAATACATTCAACATTCATTCCATTTGGGTGTTTGATATGGTTAGATAAAAAATCTGATAGAGATTTTGCCATCCCCAATGTTTGATCTTCAAGTGATTCACGCACTCCATTCTCTCTACCATCTATTGTGGGGCGGATGCCTATTTTTGGAATCGAACCCTTTAACCTTTTTACTCCAATATGTTTTTCCAAATTTTTCACTATATATGCTTTAACTTATTTTATATTAATTTTTAAATAATAAAAGAGTATTACCATTCTGAGAAGTATTTTTCTTGAGAATAATCTCTTTTCAATGGTTTCCCAGTCATCATGGTATAATATCTTATCATAGCAGATTGCTCTGCTCCAGTAACATTCTGAAGGGCATCATACAAGGTATTTCCTTTGGCAAAAACACCGTGAGCTCTCACAACAACTATAGGATAATTCTTAAGAATTTCAGGAACTTCTCTCGCCGCATCTATTGGACCCGCAGGATTCTCGACTTCGATAACGGGTATTTTTCTATAACTATAGATTCCTTCAGCATCAAGACAAGTGATTTCATCTTCAAGAAGTGATAGTATTACACAGAAGGGATTATGAGCATGAACCACTGCCATCGCATCTGTATTTAGATATATTTGGCGATGGACGTCTGTTTCTGTACTTGACAACATAATACTAGAATCAGTATGATAGAGATCTGTTTCAATTATATCCTCAGGCTCTAAATATCCCAACATCGCACCCCTTCTTTTGATGAGGATTTTTCCTCCGGATCTCATACTAATGTTTCCAGAGTGGGAAGTGTTATACCGATGATCCGTTAAAATCTTCCCTGTAATTTTAAATTGTTTGTAAGTTTCCGCATCAATCATTACAATTCTCGTTAAGATTTTGTATTATTATTCTTATTAATATTATTATTAAACTAATCTTTTAATAGATAACCTTTCAAGTAATTCATCAGTAGGGATACCACTTTCATCCCATTGTCGTACATTATAATAGTCTTGTAAAAGATGTTTAAGTGGAACGACTTTTCCTCTTGAAGGTCCTTCAATTAGTGGTGTCTCTAAAAATCTGCTTGGTAAAGTATCGTCTTTTTCTGAAAAGCCCTCTCTAATGTTAAATAAACGCTCTAAATTGTATATTCTTTCTCCGATGGTGATCAGATATTTACTTGAAATCTCCTTATTTAAAATAGTGCTTAAAAATCTAGCTTGGAATTCGAATCCTAGAGCGTACCCTACAAATTTACATACAATAAGAGAATCTTCCACAGCACTCTGATTTTGTTTTAAAAATAGTAGATCTGATTTACCGTTAATAGAAAATCTATCGATTAGTTTTGGTGCGCCTAATATTTCTAAAGCAGCTAAAAATCCTGTTAAATGACATGCCCCTCTGGAACTCACAGCAAAGTTTAAAGCTTGACCAAAAGCACCTCGAGGATCATAAGCAGGAATTTCCATCCCTTTAACTTGCATTGCATACTTTAAGCTGTTATGTTTTTTTGAAAACCGTAAAGATCCTTCTGCAAGATCATCACCAATTCCGTTCCTTAATGCTATTGTTTCAATAATATTGGAGAGTGCCTTTTCATATCCAAATTCAAGATCTGGATTATTAATTATGTTGTTTTTTTGCAGTTCCATAGCACATGCTATTACACCACCCGTTGAGATCGTATCAAGCCCAAAATCATTACACAGATAATTTGCATGGGTTATTTCTTTTAAGTTAAATATTCCGGTTAATGGTCCTAATGCCCACAATGATTCATATTCAGGACCTTTTCCGCTCATTTCCCCTGTGTTTGTCATTCTACCACACTTTATTATGCAATTATAACACCCTTCACTTTTTACTAGATATTTTTCTCTTAATTTTTCTCCACTGACTAAATCTATTCTACTTGAATCAGTAAAGGCTGATTGAAAATTTCTTATCGGAAACATTCCAAAGAGATTTATAACTTTTACTAGCGCGGCAGTTCCAAACAGTGCTAACCCTTGATAAGTTGTTGGAACAACTTTTATCTTATCTAAAGCTATAACGTTAAGCTTTTTCATATATTCTTTATTTTTTATCGGAAATTTTTTATTTCCATTTTTAACAACGATCGCTTTAAGGTTTTTCGAGCCCATTACTGCTCCAACACCTCCGCGACCAAAAGCTCTTTGCGCTTGGTTCATTATGGAAGAAAATTTTACTAGATTTTCCCCCGCTGGTCCAATACACAACACCTGAGAATTTTTCCCTTCTAATTCTTTAATTTTTTCAACCAAATTAGAAGTTTTTAATCCCCACAAATGCGTAGCATCTTTAATTTCAACTTTTTCATTCCCTTCAATTACGATGTATCCCTTATCTTCATCTCGTAATTTATTTGAAATTACTAAGCAATCATATCCACACTTCTTAAAGTAAGGCCCCCAATAACCTCCGGAATTTGAATGAAAAATTGTATTTGTTAAGGGGGATTTAGTCACTAAAGAAAATCTCCCGCTTGTAGGGACAACACTACCCGTTATAGGTCCAGTAGAGAAAATCATGATATTCCCTTTTGAAAGTGGATCAATACCTTTTGGAATACGTTCAGTAAATAATTTTACTCCTAATCCTCTACCCCCCAGATAACTTAAAAGAATATGATTATTGATTTGATCAATTGATGTCTTTTCAGTTGATAAATCAATATTTAAAATTTGATTATTCATTCCTTCCATTATAAAAAATAGGAAAAACTCGAAATTAAATTATTGTAAACCTACATAAATTATAAATCCAAATCCATTCTTTTATTTTCTTATCATTTGAAGGAATATATCTCATTATATCATAATGAATATTATTAATGTTGGGTCTAAGCTTTATGATATCCAATTAGATCTTAAAGGAGCTGATTTTACAAGTAATTTGAGTTCATGGGTATATAAAGATGAGAATTTGTGCTTCCTTGTGGATACTGGTCCAACTTCAGTTATAGATTCATTGAAGCATGCGTTAGATAAAGTAGGGATTAAAAGGAATGATCTCAACTACGTGCTGTTGACTCATATACACATGGACCATGCTGGAGGAGTAGGAAAATTAATCAAATCTTTCCCTAGGGCTCAAGTTATTTGCCACCCAAAAGGGATAAAACATTTAATAAATCCTAAAAAGCTTTGGAAGGGAAGTTTAAAAGTCTTAGGAAAAGTAGCAGAGTCTTACGGAGAAATTATACCGGTACCCGAAGATCGAATTTGTTATCAGCAAGATATTGCAAATGGGAAAATCAAGGTGATTGATACTTCAGGACATGCCCCTCACCATCAATCTTACCTTTTTAATAAATACTTATTGATTGGGGAAGCAGCTGGAGTTAATATCCCCTTACCCGGGAAAGTCTACACTCGTCCAGCCACCCCTCCTGTTTTTAACTATAATGCTTCAATTTCGTCAATTCAGAAATTGCTAAAAGAAGATTTAGAAAATCGTTTGATATGTTATGCTCATTTTGGGTTAAGTAAAAATGCGAAATTTCTGCTAAAATTAGCGCAGGATCAGATTAATTTGTGGATCCAAGTAGTAAACGAATTAATTGAACTGAAGGATCAACCGAGTTTCTTTAACCAAGTTATCTCAAAGCTTAAACTTAAGGATGAATATTTTGCCAACATTGAATTATTAGATGCTAATATGAAAGAGAAAGAGCTCTTTTTTGTTGGGAACACTATTAAAGGAATTATAGGTCATCTTCAGAAAAAAAAAGAAAAAAATTAATTACATTAGTATCGCTTTTAGAAAATTTTAATACTCTTACTTTAAAAAATCTGGATTCTTATATTCAGGATTAGGGTATTTATAATATCCTTGACCAGTTTTTCGTCCTAGATGTCCTTTATCAATATAATTTGTTTTAAGATATTCATATATTGCTTTTGCTTGTTTATCTCCAGAAGATAGTGCATGTTTTTCTCGCATCTCCCAGCCTACGTCCAAACCATTGTTATCCATAATTCCGAAAATCCCGATTCCAATTTTCATATTGCTCATCCAACATTTATCAACTTGCTGGGGAGTAGCGACACCATTTGCAACTAATTCAAGTGCTCTACCCATTAATCCCCCCAGTAATGAATTTATTATATATCCTGGCTGCTCTTTTTCAAGAATGATAGGAATTAATCCAATCCTCCTGCAAAATTCAATTGTTATATCAAGTACTTCTTTTAACGTGCCAGAATGTCCCATAATATCCATAGTTTTAGTAATAAACACTGGATTATTAAAATGAAGAGCTAAAAACCTTTCTGGACGTCCTGTACTTTCAGCTAGCAGTGATGGTAAAAGTGTGGAGGTGTTTGTCGTAAAAATTGTGTGCTCTGGGCATAATTTATTAAATTTTTCGTATAATTCCTTTTTTAAAGAAGGAATTTCAGGTACAGATTCCGAAAGTAAATCAGCATCCTTTGCTGCATCTGCAGGATCGTTTGTTGTATATATTCTTTTTAACATTTGATCGGCTTCTTCCCTACTAATTACTTCCCGTCTTACAATCCAATCCGTTCGTTTTTTTATATCGTTCCATACTATGTCATTTTTCGCGGGATTTCTAACAAAGATACTCACTTGATATCCGTGCATCGCTGATTGCAAACCTATTTGTACTCCCATTGTGCCTGATCCTATTATTAAAATGCGTTTTATATCATCTATTTTCATTAATTTCATCCATTTTTTTTTATTTTGCTTTTTAGAATTTAAAGTCCTAATCTGTAATAATATTCTTTATTACATAATTTAAGAATTCAACTCTGTAATCAAAGAAAATTAATTTAAAGATTCTGATCCTAAGCGGAGAGCTTTTAAATTTGCTTCAATTGCTTTCTTAGGCACTACTTCAGGGATCACTTCTTCTATTTGATATATTTTAATTGGAAACCCATTTGTCGTAGCTAAAGCACCTAATAAAACGACATTAGAAGTAAGGGGATTTCCTGCTTTATTTGCTAACTCCAGGGCGTTGATGAGATGAATATCTTGTGTAACCTTCTTCAATTGCGATAAGATAGTTTCAATGGTAACATAGGAGGATTCATGATTTTTCACTCTTACAAATGTACTTTGTACCGGATACCACAAATAATTATTTAAAATAATCGTACCATTAGGTTTTAGAAATTCAATATATCTAAGTGATTCAATTGCTTCCATTCCCATTAAAACATCTGCTTCACCGTAAGGAATTAATGGAGAAAATACTTTATCTCCAATACGAATATGTGTATAGATCGCCCCAGAGCGTTGAGCTAAACCATGAGTTTCAGCGGTTCTTATATTTAAACCGAATTCTGCACATGCTAAACCTAATATATTAGACACTAACATTAAGCCTTGTCCTCCGACACCAGAAGTCATAATATTATAAGTCATGTGGCACCTCCCGAGGAGTTGTAAATGATTTTATTACATCCTTTTCAGAACGAGATTCATGATTAGTATATGGGCAAATAATAGAACATACGCCACATCCGTCACATAATTCTTGAGATATGTGAGAAGAAAAACCTTTCCATATCTTGTCTTTATCATCAGTAAACTCGCTAATATTAGATTCCATGCTTATCGCAGGGCAATAAAAATCGCGCATGCATGTATGACATTTACGACAAACAGCATTATTAACATAAAATGGTTGTATCTTTTCTCCTCTTTTTCTCTTGTTTCTATCATTCCATAGGGCACAAGGGCCACGAGAAATGATAATAGAGGGGCCTTTTTCTTCTAACGCTTTTTTAAATGCAGGAATGCAATTCTTAGCATCGAAACAATCATTAATGACTATATTTTTAAACCCAATAGCTTCTAAAACGCTCTCTATTTGAATCTTATTTTTTGGGACTCTACCAGGGCCATAACCCGTTCCGGGATTCGGTTGTTGTCCAGTCATTGCGGTTACAGAATTATCAAGAATTATTACTATAACATCTTCATTATTGTTACAAATATTTACTATTCCAGGTAATCCCGCGTGGAAAAAAGTGCTATCACCAATAACAGAAATGACCTTTTCTTCAGCACTTAAAGATACTCCGCTACTAATTCCTAATGTTGCTCCCATTGCTAGAAGTGAGTCATCAGGATTCATTTTTGAATAAATATCCTTATTTAGAAGAAGCATGGAATAACATCCGATATCGTTAATGAAGGCAATATCCTTTGATTTTCCCACTAAGGCTCTATTAAGTGCCCAAAAAGTTGCACGATGAGGACAACCAGGGCAAAAAACCGGTATCCTTATGGGTAATATTGTTTTTAAATCTGTAGCATTTTCTAAAATTGCGTTATAATTGAGATCACTTTTAGTTTCGTACACCTCATTTAATACATTATGAACAATTGGGATATTATATTCAAAAGCTTCGCTAAAATGACCCGATTCTTTTCCAATTATTTTTAAATTAGGATTTACATCCTTTGCTAATGCTTTCACTCTTAATTCTAAATAAGGTGTTAATTCCTCCACGATTATCACTCCCTTCAATTTTTCTAAAAAAGAATGGATTAAATTTCGAGGAAGTGGAAATGTTGTGCCTAATTTTAAAATAGGAGGTGCTATTTTAAGCTTATCACAAGCTTCCAATACGTAATTATAAGACACTCCAGACACTATAATTCCATAATCTAAGTTTCCTTCAGTAATTTTGTTGAAATCTGATTTTTCGAATTCAATCTTGATTTTATCTCTTCTTTCAAGCATTTTTAGTTTTAATTCTCTGGCTTTAGAACCTACTGTAGAATATTTCTTATTAAATGATCTAAAACTAGAGGGTTTGAAATCTGATCTGTTTAAAGGATCTAAGGGTACAATTGTAGATTGATGATTAATTCGTGTTGTAGTTCTTACTAATACAACAGTTTGATGTTTTTCCGATATTTCAAATGCTGCTTTCACCATTTCTTTAGCTTCAACGGGATCTGAGGGCTCTAACATAGGAATGTAAGCATTTGAAGCGAAAGAACGACCATCTTCTTCACTTTGGGATGAATGACAAAAGGGATCATCAGCAAAGACTAAAACACATCCTTTATTGATTCCAGTATATCCTAAGCTAAAGAAAGTATCTGATGCAACATTTAACCCAACACTCTTCATCGCAGTTAATGATCTCTGTCCCCCCATTGAAGCGCCTGCAACAATTTCAAGAGCAACTTTTTCATTTGTTGCTATTTCCATTTTAATATTAAAATCGTTTGATATTTGAAAGAATGTATCTAATATTTCTGAAACAGGAGATCCCGGATAAAATGCTACTACTTTCACGTCCGATTCGAGTGCAGCTCGAACAATAGCTTCATTACAAAAAAGAAAAGCTTTCGACTTATCATTTGAAATTACGTCTGAAATCATATTATGTTCTCACCTAATGTTAAGAAAAGGATATTTTGATTGATTTAATATGGTAGTTTGAGATTTTTTGAATATAACTCTAATTCTTATTTTTTATTAATCTTCAAGCTAGCTGATCTTTAAGTTTCTTCCTTACAACTTCAAGCTCAGAACCAATTATATCAATTTTGTTTAAATCTCCTTGCCCAATTCCGCTTTTTATAGCTTCTTGAATAATTGGGACATTTTCAAAGGTAAGGTCTGCTATATAGGCTCCAACAGAATCAGCTGCAACAATATCATTGCTAACAATTATAATATTTGTTCGAATCTTCTTTTTCATAATATTTTTGTCAAAATTAAATAAATAGGTTCCATCAATAACAGCCAAATCCACCCCACCTATGGCTTTATACAAATCAACTAAAACGTATTTCAAAGCTTTATGATATTGTACTTTTTTACGGGTTGGGATTAATCCGAAAAGGTTTTTTATAACACTTGCGGTTTGAAAATGTCTTAAAACATGTGTAGAAACAAAGAAACTCTTTTTGAAAAGAATATCAGGAAGTCTCATTTCTTGTCTTGCTATACTTACGATTTTAGATTGAGTTATATCAGATAGGTCGTAGGGTTGAACTTTATCATTAAACAATTGTTTCCAGATCTGTAACCGTTCTAAAGCACCCCCTTTGTAATTATCAGATTCTATTAGGTAAACGTTTCTAGCCTTTTTAAATTGTTTAATAAGGCTATTTGTTAGATCAACTGTTGTATGGACAGATGTTTTATGATCATAAATCCCTACTTTAATCAGAACATCGTTATTATAATCCTGTATTTTTTCATCCATTTCAAGAAGTTCCAAGGCTTTGAGATAAGACTCTTCTAAATTTTTTTCAACTTCTAGGAGTACAACTTTAGAATTCATATTTATATCATTGAGTCAAGGATTTAAAAGTATATGGGATACTAAAATTAATAAAAACTAATCATAAAAAAGAAACATTTTCATATAATCTATCAAAGTTAATCATATAAAAAATAAAATCGATATAATTTGTAGATTTTATTGAGGGGTAAAGAATCAAAAAAGGTAATGTTAAAGTGAGGAATCATTAATTTTACTATTTTATCATGGCTAAAAAAAGAAGAAAGCGTGTAAGACGTGGTCATCCAGTAGCAATTCTTATTGGTTTGCATGATAGAGATGCTGTATTTTGGAGGATATTCAGTGAGTCAATTAGGCTACACTTCAAAATAAACCGTGGAAGGAAGAGAAGAAATCAAACTAAAATGCAAGTATATCATTTTCATGAGGAAATCATTAACGCTTTAAGACCTATAATTATTGAAGGTATCAGAAGTGTAATACTGCTCTCCCCTCCGAAGCAAGGATATTCAGATGAGTTTCTTAATCATGTTAAAAAACATCACTCATGGCTATTAAAAAGAGGAGATAAACAGGTTGTTTTTTCTAAGATCATTGGTAATCAGGCGAAAACTCAAAGGGATGTGCATTATCTAAAAACACAAGATTACTTTAAAGACATCATTGATGAAACTTCAAATCAAGAAGGTTTGTTGATTCTAGAAGAACTGAGAGAGGTAATTAACAAAAATGAGAAATTCTCAAAAATCCTTTATACTTGGAGGAAAATCGATTATGAATTAAGACTTATTTCAAAAAATCCTAAATTAACTAAACCAAATTATATTATTCTAACTGAAGAATATCTAAAAAAACCAAAGAATAGGAACAGAACACACCGAATTTTACAAATCGCAAAAAATCTTGAGATTAAAACTAAAATAGTCAGTGAAGAATCTGAGGCGGGGGCTATCGTAAGTCAATTTGGGGGATTAGTTTGTTATTTTAAATTAAAGTTAGGTTAGTTTCTTAAATGAATTGACGCCTGTTTAATACAAGATCCACTTTTTCGTATCATTTTTCAGGTTTAATCTTTACCAGCCAAAATATCAAGTTCGGCGTTTAAATAGCACAGCTCATCATAGGACTTTCCTAGATCTGATATTTCTTCAGATTTTACCCTAATTTCATCTTCGGCTGGCGTAGTATATGATTTTTTCAATAATTTTTCTGCTAATATCCAACACAGAGTTTCATATGAATTTTTTTCCAAAGATAAATAATAGGCAGCTTTACTAACATGATCTTCGTTTGTTTCTTCCAACTTTTTTATACTGGTTACCGGTACTGACATTCTATATGATGTAAGTTGATCTAACCATTTTCTTATTCTACTATCGGGTTCCTCAATAATATTTGATATAACCATAAGATTCCTCACTTACAAAGATATTTTAAGATTATATAAAATTTTGCTGTAAAAATTGTAAGCTAGGTATTTTTTACATTTCGAGAAAAATAGATCAAGAGGATCAAGATAACGGGGCCAAAAATCGCAAGAAACATGAAAATTGAATATATACTAATTTCAGAGATAAATCCAGTAATGATAGGAGATATACCGAAACCAATACCAATTAATATCTCATTTATGGTTGCATATTTTGTAGTATCATGAGCCGTTCCTTTTTCAAGCATAATCTTCATACCCGTCCCGTGAATGAATCCTAAGAAAAGACCAACAAAAACACTAAATATTGAAATGAATATTATATCCCTAATTAAAATAATGGCTATAGCAAAAGTTACAACAAATATTACTCCTGTGAATGATGCAAATTTCCTCCTATACGTACTCATCGAATTGATCCAGGTTAAACCAATCAACTGTGTAGTTTGCGCCCCACATTGAACTAAATATGTTAAAAACGAAAGACTCTCAATATCAAAGGCTTTAATAAAAAGAGGGTAACTAAAAGCAAAGCTTGATTTTGAAATTGTTAGGAATATAATCCCTACCCAAGAAAACAAAATAGGATAAACAACCATAGGAGTATTTCCATTGATAGTTAAACTTTCTTCTATATCTAAATGTGATTGAGGGTCTTCTGTCTGATAAATTACCTTATCAATGGAAATATGCTTTTTAGAATCATTCTTTATGAAAAAACTTACGGGAATTAATAGAAATGAAAGAATCCAAGATATAACCATTGCAGAAAAATCACTCCAAGATAATGCCCAAAAGAATCCCACAATTAACCCAAAAATAAATCCGGAGTTCCAGCTCACATTAAACAAGGCAAAATTCTTTTTAGATTTCTCAATACTACTAACTTTTTGCCACCTACTTAATAAACTAAGGGTATTTGGCCAAAAGAAACCCATTGTTAATCCTAGCGAGACTCTACAGATAATTAAGAACCATGGTACTGGAAAGAATATTTGAAATCCCGTTAAAAGGGGAGTTGCCAAGGAAGAAAATATTAGAGCATTTCGGACTCCTAAAAATTTTTTAGTTATAAATTGTCCGATTATTGGAGCTACAATGTATGCAATTGCTCCAGCAGAAGATATAAATCCTAAAGTACTTTTTGGAATATCCATAACAAATAAAAGATAATTGGATAATGCTCTTTCAAAAATTGAAACATAAAATAATCGGATAAATGCGAGTAAGAAGACGGGCCAAGTACGAAAACTCGTAGAAGAGTTTTTGTCTAAAGAATTAGTTTTCGAATTCAGCACATCAATTAACCAATCGTCTATTTATTTAATAGAATAATAGTGTGCTCCTCAAATACTTTCTTAAAATCGCAATGTGAATTACTAATAATATTTTTTACTATTCTATCAAAATCAAATTTAATGATTGAATTCTGCTTCGATAGATTTTGCACTTTTAACGAGACATCTGTTATTTACAAATAAAACATCGAGCTTAGCATCATTCAGGCTCTCTTCAATGATCTTTTTGTCGAGTACTAAATCGATATCGATAATTTTACGCCAAATAATGCCCACTTGAGCTTTATCAGCCTTTCCTGTAATAATAATATAGGCCCTTCCATTTTTTTCAATTCGCTCCATCTTATCAACTACTAATCCTATAAGATAATTAAAAGATTCAATTAAATCCAAATTAATAATTTTAGATTTGCTATTGTTTACAATTTTGAATCGATATCGAAAGGGATCATCGATTTCATCAATTTGAAGTTTTTCTTTATTTTTTGGTATTTCTATAGTAGTATTCTCTATAGAATCTTCAAATTGTTCTAAGTAATGATACTTGAAAAAGCCTGTTTTTTTATTGTCAATAGATTTCGAAATCCCCGATTTTTCTCCCTTTAATACGCTTTTCATCCTTGGTAAAATAAAATCTTCAAATTGAGTACCTATTTCAACTCCAATCCACTTTCGATTTAGTTTATGTGCTGTAGCGATAGTAGTTCCTGAACCTAAAAAAAAATCAAAAACAAGATCTCCCTTCTTCGATCCACTTTCAATAACTCTTTGTAATAATTCTTCAGAGTTTTCGGTTGAAAATTTATGAACTTGAGAATAACCGGGTATGTCTAACCAATCATTTCTGATGGGTTCTACATCATAATATAATTCTGGTTTTTCGTTTACAGTCTTCCCTAAACAATCTATATAACTTTTATTCTTATTTATCCTAATTTTCCCATTATGCTCGAATTGGTTGATTCTCTTTTGAGATAAACCCCATCTTCTATTTCTAGGGGGATAGTATTTTTTACCTAAAACTATTCTGGGAGTTTCATTTGGTCTAGGAAAATCTAAGAGTTCATACCATTTTGGATCCTTTCTTGGTATTTCTACTTGATTGAAAAAATAATCGTCATTAATAGAATAGAAAAAGAGACTCTCTGTTTGTTGAATAAATGGCCTTTTTCTTTGTTGTTTAGCCCTAGTTTTATTAATAATAATTTCATTTCTGAAATTTGATTTCCCAAACACCATATCCAAGAGAAATCGGATATAATGATTACCATGATTATCAATTCTAACAAAAATATTCCCAGATTCGCTCAGGATTTTTTTTGCTTGGGTTAAGCGATTGAACATCATAACTAACCAAGAAGATCCTGAAAAATCGTTTTTATAAAGAAGTTCATCCTTCCCTGTGTTGAATGGAGGATCCAAATAGATAAGATTAACTTTTTTACCCCACTTCTTCATAATCAAGTTTAAGGCTTGAAAATTATTGCTTTTTATGAGAACGCCATCTAAAATACCATCCAAACTATTATTTTGTGATATTGCACTAATTAAATCCCATTTGAATTCCTCATTAAAATGTTTTGTATCTATGGGAAGTGATTTGAATTTTTTACTTATACTTCCTTCGTTATCTATTAAAACAGTTAAATTATCTATGTGAACCTTAAAAATCTTGTACCATTCTTTCAATTGTTTCCTATTATTCCGGATTTGTGCTATATTCTTTTTTAAGAAGCCTTCTCCAGCATATTCCTTTAAATTTTCAAGAGTAATAACGTAATCTGTTTTTAGAATAAGAGGTTTTTTATTCCATAGTTTTAATTGAAAAATCTCTATTTGATTCAATAGTTCAATTATCTGAAGAGCCCATTTATTTAATATCATAGCTTTTTTGAAACTAACTTCAATGGTTTCAATTTCAAGCCAATTTTTATCCTCAGAACCAATGATTTCGGACCTAATATAAAAATCTAATTCTCTTTCGAGAAATTCTTTTAGGTCCTTATGAATATAGTAATCATGAACATTTCTCTTACCATTAGTTAGAGAAGAATTAATAGATTTCACATAATATTGGGATTTATTAGCCCAATGTAATAAAATTTGTTCTCCATCATTGGGAATTATCCTTTTTTTGCTATTATCAAAGATTCCTTTATTATAATATTTTGAAAAGAAATCCAGAAGAAGATAGAATATCTTATTTGGTTCGTCCTCAGCGAGAATTAACGGAATTAAATCATTAATGAGATCTTGAATCGCTTGTTGCCTAAATAACAGAATTTTATAAATACCCGAATCAAAATCCGGGATATCAAATTGGAATAATTTTAAGAATTTTGTTTTAAAGCTTTCATGAGTTAAATTGTGCATTTATTACCTTCTCAATTTAGTAATTATTCAGAAAATGATATCTTATTAATTTAGTTGAGGTAAATTTTTATCTTTTTCTTGAAAGATATTATGATTTTTATGCTAGTTTTTTATTTTGAAAAGGAATACCGAGTTTAAAAATCTGTAAAATCTTACTTATTATTTTGATTTTTTATTCATTTCTATAGTTAATTTGGTGAAGACATCATCAACACCATCACCTGTTTTTGCGCTCGTCTCTTTATATATACAAGCTCCAATCTCCTGTTTAAGAGAATTGGTAGTTTCAGAAGAAATAATACTATTATCAATTAAATCACATTTATTACCTACTAAAACATTGGGAATAGATTCGCAAATGTTTTCTACTTCTTCTTTCCAATTTTTAATATGATCAAATGTTTCTTTTCGGGTCAAATCAAAAACATAGATGATACCTCTAGCTCCTTTGTAAAACGCACGCCTAACCCATTTGAATTGATCTTGACCAGCTAAATCCCAAATTTGTAGAGAAATATAATAATTGATTTCAGGTATTTTTACATTTTTCACAAAAAAATTAGCCCCAATGGTAGATTCTACGTTTGATAGAAATCTCTTTTCTAAAAATTGATGAAGTAGAGTACTCTTCCCTACTCCAAAATCACCAACTATGCAAACTTTGTAATAGGGTGCCTTCAAGCTCATATTTTTTATTATTCGAGTTATAATTTAGATTTAATTTTGAATAATATTATAATAAGTTTAAATTCATCAATAGATATCAAGATAACGTATTATTAAATCGTTTTTATGTTTCATTTTAGGTTTTAGATGTTAATATCATCCTCATTATTGTTTTTTTTTAAGTTTTATTGATTTCTTACATCACTATTTATAGAAAACTATATTACGGTGTAAATCCTAAGTATTATGAGTTGGTGTTTATTTTTAAGGACACCAATTTTAAAATATAACAAGTAGTAAGAAAGTACCAAGGTTTTATCGATGGTAAAAGGAACTGTTAAATGGTTTAATAGCAAGAAAGGTTTTGGGTTCATTACACCCGATGATGGATCTCCAGATGTTTTCGTTCATTATAGTACAATTCAAGGCGAAAGCGAAGAATTTAAGATTATATATGAAGGAGACATTGTTGAATACGAGATTACTGAAGGAAAGAAGGGTCCCCAAGCCAGTGATGTCACGGTTACTCAAAAAGGACCTCGAGTAAACACACGTGGCCGAAAGTCATTTTATTAATAAATTAATTTATTAAATAAAAAGGTTAGGTAAAGTACTAAGAATAAGGGATTTGGCAAGATAAGAAATATATGATAAGGGTTAATTAAGCTTCTTCTTTCGATTATTTTACATATCTTACATATTCCATTTTTTTTTATTTTTTTGTTTGTATAAGTGTTATCAATCCCATAAACATATTTTTGATTGACAAAAGTGTAGAATCAAACAATAAGGTCTGAGATCAAGTAAGAAAAAAATAGAAAAAATATTACTCCTTCTTATAATTCTTTCCAATACTAAAAGCCTTCCCTAGATGTTCTCCAATTTTCCAATAGTTGTTATCCATTGAATACACGAATGGTTTTATTTTTGAAATATCTGGTGTATTATTTGTTAAATAGTAATCATCTACGTATGCATTGATAACTTCTCCGATAAATATTTCATGACCTTTTTCCATGTTGGTTAAATCTTTTGTCGCAATAGTTTTCAACACTTTACATTCCATGTTTATTGGGGCATGGGTTATCATGGGGGCAGTTTTTAAATCTCCATAGAAAACTTCAAAGACTTCTGATTTATCTATTTCCTTCCCGGACACTAATCCAACATAGTCGGCAACTTCAACCATCCCTTCTGATGGAATGTTAATACTAAAGGTGCCATTTTCTTTAATGCCGACATTAGTATGATGAGTTTCATATGTAGCAATAGCAAATAAAGGAGGTTTAATTTCTACTGCATTTACCCACGCTAAAGCCATGAAGCTTGGTTTCCCTTCGACATTTGTTCCGACAATTGAAACAGGCATGGGATATAAATAAACACCTGGACGAATTTTGTTTTTTGACATTTTTAATCGAAAATTCACTTTCTATATTTTAAATAATTAGATTACTTGAACTTAATATTTTGGGAAAATTAAATATTGAAGAAATTTGAGTGTTTATTTCTTGTTTAAAAAAAAGCTCTAACTATATTTTGTAATTTTCACCATCTTTCATTAAGATTACTTTATCAAGATTATCCTTGAACCATTCTGGATTGTCAGTATGAACAGGGATCACAACATCAGGATTTATCGTGTCGATTGCCCGAAGTAAATCTTTTCTTGAAGCATGTCCTGAGGCATGAAAACCTTTTATGAACTTTGGTTTTTCTTTCCCTTCTTCTTCGATGATTTCAAATCCATAAATATCAAATCCGAAGAACTTAAGCCAGTTGTTTAATCTAACGAAATCAAATTCGGATTCCTCAGTAAAAGCCTCACTTGAAGAATATATATAGGATCCTTTATTCGGTTTAATATCTAATAAGTTCTTGATATCGAACAGAGAAAAACAAATCATGAACTTCTCGGGATCTTTTGATATCTCCGCAGGATCTACATAGTTTATTTCTCTTTCTTCATTAATAAGATATTTTTCCCATCCTTTAGTAGTTGATTTTAAGCCGTCATAAATCCTAATATTTTTAATTCTATCAATTTCATCAGCTTTCTCAAGTGCTTTAAGTAAATATGCATCTTTTGGCGTTATAACAAGAGTTCTATCAATCTTTTTTGCGATAGAATCAAACATTTCGAGTCTCTCAAAGTTTCGGGCAGTAAAATCTGCTATTATAAGTCCTTTGGCTTCTTCGGCAGTACCCAAGCATTTTTCATAAACGGCCGGTTCAGATTCGTATACATCTTCTCTTGCAGCCCTAGTCCCCTCGATTATTAGGATAGAAGCCCCTTTTGCTTTTTGAATAAACTCTTCACTGCTTTTCCTCTTTTTACCATGAAGCCGAAAATCCCCGGTATATGCAATAGTATTATCACCAGAAATTATATAAGCAGTTGCACCATAAATGGAATGGTCTACCTCAAAAGCTTTTATTTCAAAATTAGAGGAAAAATCACTTAGAACTGTTAGATTCCCTTCATTTAATTTGGTCTTACTCTTAGTACTTAAGTGGAGAAACTCTTTAAATGATTCAGAATAAGATTCTGTACAAATAAAGTCTCTTCCATAATCTTTAAACTTAATTGGCTTTAAGAGCCGTTTATCTTCATTTGGTACTTTTAGTGAGTAATAAGCAACATCAGAACCTAGCATTGCAGAAGAACAATCTAGCATAGCTTTGAGTAGCATTAAAGTGGAAGGTGACGCAATAATTGGGTAATCGGGTTTAAGTAATCCAATATTACCACAGTGATCCATATGCGCATGACTAATAAGTACAGCATTCACATTCAAAGAAGGATATGAGGAAAAATCGACATCAATTGGGACTAAATCGTTTCGATATACATTTATTTTAGGAATTAGATTAAGTTGAATTAGATCATGAATACCTCGCGGTTTTCTGGGGGAAATAAATTCTTGGAAAAAATCACTATATTTTTTGAAATTCATACCAAAATCAAGGAAAAGTCCTTCCCCCTTTTCTTCTAAATATATCTTGGATCCACCAATTGTGCTGGTTCCATCATATACCGTTATTGATGTCATTCTCTTGCAATTTTCCTTTTATGTTTAATAAATATTTTTATCTTATCATTATATAAGTAAATCCCTTTTCTTTAATTTGACTGTGATGGGTTTATTTATGTATTTTCGAACTACAAAAATTCCAGTGGAAATCAATCTTTTGAAAATGTAAAGAAAAATATTTAATGATTCAAAGAAATACTCAAATTATGTCTTCTTTTTCCAATAGTGATAGAAAAGATGATATTATGAGAGACGCAGATGATCCTTCCAATAACCCTAAATTTTTAGAATTCATAATTTACATTATTTTCTTATTTGGTCCTTTAACCGGAAATATTATTTTGGTTTTATTTCATGTGCTTTCCGTTGAATTTAGCGCATCCCCTGATGCAATACTTATTGCAATCCCTGCTTTTATGTTTCCATTTGCAATTACCCAACTATTTTCTGGAGCTATTTCAGATTTAAAAGGTAGATTTCCAGTACTAATTACTGGTTTAATTATATTTGGTATAGCAATGATTTTAGCAGCGTTATCTGGATCTTTAGAAATGTATGCCGTTGCGAACATATTGGGAGGAATTGGATTTGGTCTTACTAATCCTGTATTGATTGCTTTAATAACAGATATGACACCTCCATCGAATATCCCTAAAAAGATGGGATTTCTTGGCGCGAGTGCAAATCTTGGGGTTGGCTTAGGACCTTTATTAGCATCTCAGATGATTCTAATAGGATGGCGATCTATTTACATATTATTTACAGGTATAACAATTTTTGGATTAATTTATTTAGTAAAATCAAAACGACCCGCTCAAAAAATTCCAGAAGAATCAGGAATCCGAATATTATTTTCGCAAATTTCAGTAGAATTACGCCGTTCAGTGGTGATTTTAATGGTATTATCAGCAATTTTAATTTCACATACATATTTAGCTATAACCATCTGGACTTCGAGATCCCTTTCTGGTATCATGGATGAGGGTTTAGTTGGGCTCATTTTAGGTATCGCTGGCGTGGGTGCTGCAATAATGGGTGTTTTAACTGGTAGTACAATTAAGAAAAAAGGGGTAGGGCTTCCCTTAATTATTGGTTCGATTTTTTTATTCGTAGCGTTAATAATATTATTAATACTAGGGGATATTACCCAACCAGAAAAAATAGTTTTATTGGCAATAGGCTGGACAATCTCAGGTCTTGCTGGAGGTATACTATTTCCATCTATAACTTACTATAGTCAAATTCTCTCACCAAAAAGACGAGGTGCTCTGGCAGGATTACTTACTGCTGGTTATTTTACAGGAATAGCTTTAGTTCCCACGACATTAGCACCCCTTTTCACTTTGTATGGGATTACAGGTGTATATATTTGCATTTTGGGAATATCTATACTCTTTGTTATAAATATATCTTTATTATTTAAGATTGCAAGGGGTAAAATTTCAAATGAAGAACAACTTATTCATTAAAACAATCCCAATTCTTAAAACATAAGAATAACATAGAATCAAAATTTAAACTTCCCTTTTATTCTTTTTTCTTTGACTTCTAAAGATTCTTTTTCTTTTCTGATGATATCAAAGACGCATTTTTTGCTTTCACTAGCTTTAAAGGCTTTATCAAGTTCTTTTTCCAATTCTTCATCAGATAAATCTTTTTTATTCACAAGTTTTACAGAGTAAAAAGAAAATATAAAATTTATGTAATTTTGTTTGATGATTAGAATGATTAGCCCTTAAGAATAAATCTTTAGGCTTTTACCATAATTAGCATCATCTTAAATTTCTTTAGAGCTTTTAGTGCATGAGGCTTATTAGCGGGCATTAAAATCATCTGACCTTTTGTAAGAATATGGTTGTTTTTTGATATCGTAATTTCAGCTTCTCCATCAAAAACATATACAATTGCATCAAAAGGTGCAGTATGTTCACTTAATCCTTCCCCTTGATCAAAAGAAAATAATGTTACTGTGCCAGTATCCTTTTTTAGTAATGTTCTACTAACAATTGAGCCTTCTTGGTAATTTAGCATATTCTCTAAGTCAAGTGCTTGTGTTAATTCATTTTGTTCACTCATAATTAACTCATTTTTAATGTTTTATTAGTTCTATCCTAAATAAAGAAGAATCATATTTAAACATAAATTCGAACATGTTTAATAGTAATAGAATTCCCCTGATTTTTTGCTTTTAATTGAAAATTAGAGTTATTAAGTTATTCTTAGAGAAAAAATTTAAAACTATTAATTATGTTGAATTATTATTTAAAAAAAGAGGTTTTGCATTGAAGATAATTTCGCAATCACAATAACCACCATAATACTTACATAATTCATAAAACTTTTCTTGAATTTCACCCTTGATATTCATCTTATTTAATAACTTTTTGGAAACAGCATAACTATCACACCTTGAACCTTGACGGGACAAACTAATACCATCATCATTGATCATCTTGTCAAAAATCAGATCTAAACCCTCATCACTTATCCCTAAATTATTCCTTAAATTCTCAAAATACTTACGTTCTGAATCACAATCAACACAAATCCAGTATTCTATCTTAGGGATAAATATCATGTCCCTATCACTTTTACCGCAAAATGGA